>Ga0325404_1001491_pt1 | contig 24770 bp, 14 predicted proteins | sample PopdelMetagenome_18_FD_205664 | JGI IMG/M metagenome (GOLD analysis project Ga0325404, IMG submission 205664) | Populus deltoides microbial communities from Bellville, Georgia, United States - Xylem-Control-R1 | ecosystem: Host-associated > Plants > Phyllosphere > Stem > Wood/Secondary xylem...
TTTTTTTTTTGTCAAATTAACTATAAAACTGCTTAATCTTTTATTATGAACTGCATAATGCAGTTCATAATAAAGGCCGATCAATTTAATTTTTTTTATGTTTTTTTATAGTGGACTGCACAATAAAATCTACAGTAAAAAAATGGATGCTTTTAGTTTTTTTTAATTAATATATATATATATATATATATATATATATTAATTTAGTTTGTTAATGTTAATTGTTTTTCTATTTAGTTATCAAATTTTCATGACACAGATTCAGAGTTTTATGGGTTAACCTGAATGTTTTTTTTGCTGGTTTTTCTTTTTAATTAATTTTTTTTATTTAATTTAGTTTGTTAATGTTAATTTTTTTTTAATTTAGTTATTAAACTTTCACGACATAGATCCTGGGTTTGATGGATTAACCCAGCTGATTCTGGGTTAACCCTTTCCTATTGAGTAATCAAACTTTCATGACACGAATCCTAAGTTTGACGGGTTAACCTGATTTGAAGGTTTAACCCAATTAATTCTGATTTTTTTTCTTCATTATTTTTTTTCATGTAGGTTTTTTTCTTTGTTTTTTTCTTTTAAATTAATCTTTTTTTTGTTTAATAGTTTTTTTTGTTGTTTTTCTTTTTTCTTTCTTTTTCATTAATTTTTAAAAAAATTTAGTTTATTAATATTAATTTTTTTTCTATTTAGTTATCAAACTTTTATGACATAGATTCTAGGTTTTACGGGTTAACTTGGTTTAACGGGTTAACTCAGTTAATTTAGATTTTTTTTAATTTTTCTTCAATAGTTTTTTTTTCTTCATGTAAGTTTTTTTTTCTTTTTCTTTTTAATTAATCTTTTTTTCTTTAATTTAGTTCATTAATATTAATTTTTTTCTATTTATCTAATACACTCTCATTACATGAATCCCAGGTATGACAAGTTAACCTGATTTGATGGGTTAACCCAGTTGATTCAGATTTTTTTTCTTTTTCTTCATTAGTTTATTTCTTCCAATTTTATATTTTAATATTGTAATTAACTATAGCTAAAAGGCATCAACCTTTTAATGTAGACTGCATAGTGTAGTTCATAGTGAAAAGGCTGATGTCTTTAGTTTTTTTTTGTGTTTCTGTTTAGTTTTTTTTTCTTTTTAATTAATTTTTTTTGTTTAATTTAGTTTGTTAATATTACATTTTTTTTCCTATTTAGTTATCAAATTTTCATGACACGGATTCCAGGTTTGACGGGTTAATCTGATTATTTCAGATTTTTTTTCTTTTTTTTCATGAGTTTTTCTTCCTATAGGTTTTTTTTTTCTTTGTTTTTTTAATTAATTTTTTTTGTTTAATTTATTTCATTAATATTAATTTTTATTCTATTTAGTAATCACATTCTCATGACACGAATCTCAGGTTTGACGGGTTAACCAGATTTGACGGGTTAACCCAGTTGATTCAATTTTTTTTCTTTTTCTTCATTATCCTTTTCCTTCCAATTTTATCTTTTAAAATTATAATTATAACTAAAATAGATCAACCTTTCACTGTGGATTGCATTGTGCAAATCCACAGTGAAAGGCAAATGCCTTTTAGTTATAAATTATTTTTTGTTGCTTTTTTTTCTTTTAAATTAAACATTTTTTTTGTTAATTTAGTTTGTTAATATTAAATTTTTTTCTATTTAGTTATCACACTCTCATGACACGGATCTCAGGTTTGACGAATTAATCTGGTTTGGCGGGTTAACTTAGTTGATTCAGATTTTTTTTTCTTAATTTGTTTTTTTCTTTTAATGTCATCTTTTAATATCGATTTGATTGAGAATTAAACTTCATGATTTATTTTGTTTAATTTTCATTAGATTATTGTAATCTCATGAGAGGATTTTATTGTACCTCTCCTTGCAAAGCACTATTCATTAATGCTTTGCTTTTTTTTTTTTTTTCCCTTTTCAATTAATCTTATTTTGTTTAATTTTATTCTTTAGTATTAATTTTTTTCTATTTAGTTATCACATTTTCATGGCACGACCTTGCAGCCAGATCTACATCCAAGGCTCTTGGATTTGGTGTTACAGCCAAACCCACGGCTCTTGGACATGGCGTTGCAGCCAGATCCACTTAAATTTGGGTAATGCATGTTTATTATTATTATTAATATTAAAAATATTATTATGTGTATTATAAATATTATTATTTTTATTATAATGAATATTGCTAATATAATAATTAATAAATTTGAAAACAATATTATTATTTATAGGTTTTTTTTTTTGCTTTTTGCTTTTTTCTTTTAAATTAATCTTTTTTTTGTTTACTTTAGATTATTAATATTAAATTTTTTCTATTTAGTTATCACACTCTCATGACATGGATTGCAGGTTTCACGGGTTAAACCAGTTAATTCAGAATTTTTTTCTTTTTCTTAAATGGTTTTTTTCTTTTAATTTGATCTTTTAATATGGATTTAATTAAGAATTAAATTTTATGATTTTATTTTGTTTACTGTTTATTAGATTATTGTGATCTCATGAGGGGATTTTACTGTACCCCTCCTCGCAAAGCACTATTCATTGGAATAATGCTTTGCTTTATTGTTTTTTTTTAATTAATATATATTTTTTTAATTTTATTCTGTAACATATAAATTTTTTCTTTTTAATTATCACACTTTTATGACACGATCTTGCAGCCAGACCCACATCCAAGGCTCTAGGTCTGGTGTTGCAGTCAAACCCACTTAAACTTGGGTCATACAAGTTTAATATTATTATTAATATTATAAATATTACTTTTGAATCGGACGTTGTAGACATACGTAATATTTTTAGGTATAATTTTATAGAAAAACCTAACATTTTTAAATTTTAATTTTTTTTATATATTATTTTATAAAAAAATTAAACCACGATATAGCCCGAGACATCAGAGATTTGAACGATCTGCTCCACTGCTACTTCACCCCCTGTGCTCCTGGAGAAAAGCCCCGGGCTGTAAAAACCTGCTATCTGATGCCCCATGCATGCAATCTTTAACAAGGAAATAGATTTTTGCATGGAACACACGCTATAACATGTGGAGTGGCCAACTACATTCAAACAAGCCTCCTCTAACGGTAAAAAATAGCCGTCGACGATAACATTTGAAGCATCGCGTCTAGTCCTCTCCATTAGGGTATTTATAGTCGGTCGGCGTTTAGGTGGCAACGATATTTTTCTTTTCCTTTTTTTTCCCCCCATCTCCCCGAGATTTGTGCTGTCCAGTAAAAGTTAAAAGGTGTCCAATATTACATCCATTGTGTAAGCTGTAACTTATTCGGGCCATAAGATTTTTGGGCATATTATCGCTGCTATGGGCTCTTAATTGACCTGAGCTTTAGAACCCGAGCCCAAAATAAACAACACAACAGAACAGGCTCGGCAGTCGGCAGTCGGCAGTCAGCACTCAGCACTCAGCAGCTCTCTTTCACTATTTCTTCTTCTTCCAATGCTTAATTAGCAGAAGCAAGCAAGCATCCATCTCAATTTGCAGTGTGACAGAAGGAAAAAAATGAAGCCCTGATTCACTCACCTCCCATTTCTCTCTTTCTTCAAACTCGTAAGTCCCTCTCTGTTTTTTGTTTTTTGAATTGATTGATTCATTTCTATGCTTTTTCTTGATTGCTGGTTAATTGGGCTCGCTTGTCACTCATTTTCTTGCTTTCCCTTTTCTTTAATTTTCAGCCTGTCTCTTCTTTGTCTCTCTTATGTGATGGGAAGAATGAATGAAATGAATGAATTCTCTGTATACTGGATGTGGCTTGTTTACTGCCTATGACACTGTGTTTTATTTATTTTTTCCTGTAGTTTAAATGTGTAGGACCTTGTTGACTCGATGAATATTAGCTATTCTCTCTAATGAACAAGGTAAATGTTTCCCTCCTAGTACCCCCTTGCTTCTGAAAATGAGAGTTGGTTTCTGGCATCCGTAACATTTATCAATGTAGTCTGTGTCTCTCTGCTGAAGATTAGCCATTATCAAACCACCCTTTATTGAGTTGCTACTGGTAGAGGTTGAATCCCATAACCTCCATGCCGCGATGGGTATTGTTCAAGCTTGTAGCCCACATATTCATGCCTGTACATGTACATGAATAATCTTTGTATTTTCCCGACAATACAAAGCAACATTGACTTCGCAAGCTCAGTAGTTGGATGCGCTTGTATCTTTGTATTTTCTCGACAATCTCGAACTTGTTCTAGGCTTCTAAATAATCTGAGAATCATTCTGTCACCTTTTAATTCTGAGATATTATTAAAGAAACTTAATCTTTCATCCAAATCAAATGATTACAGTACATGAGATTTGCACAAGTTAAGCTCCCCTCTTGTTTTCCCATAATTTTAAATGAAATTATTTAGTGTTTAACGAAGTGGAAATTCCATCAGAAAATAGCACCTTTATGCTGATAATCATGTACGATCAGCATATATTCTTTTAATGTTTTAGTTTTGGGATGATGATTTGATTTACTAACTATTTTTTCATTTTTTGTTGTATGGAAAGATGAATTAAGTAATGGAATGAAGTTATGAACAGAACAAAACAGTGAACTTGAATTAGCATTTTAAGCCTAAAGGAAAAGCTTAGGGTTTATATATATATATAGCAAAACTAGATCTATCTCCTTGCAGTGTAATTAACAAATCACAAGTTCCAAACTAGAATCTACTACAAGGGATTCTTTCGTACTCTCTCTCTCTCTCTCTCTGAAGATATAGGAATATTATGTTCCTCATGTCACGAAACTCCAGCTTTCACAATGCCATTTAAAAAATATCCTAATACATTTCTAAATAAAAAATATTTTAAAAAACAACCAAACCGCAAAACTTAACTGGATAATACAAACTTTATGCAAAAAGGGAAAAAACAACTATAGAACGTTCAGTAATGGAATTTTTGTGACAGTAACAGCTGTCATCTTTAGAAGCAGGATAAAAAACGGCAGGTTAAAAAAAAATACAAAATTTCCCTTCAGACCTTAGGAACCTCTCAGACATCGTTTTCAGAAATGACATGAAGCAGGGTACATAACCACATCAAAGTTTCATACTCTACTATATAACATCTGGCAGATTGAATCTCCAAACATGTGAAGTAAAAAAGGGAAAAAAAATACAGCAACATGAGCAGAAAATTAACCACCAATGTAAAGTTCCTATGTACTGCTGTGAGTTTAATTGTTTATGAAAATTCCAACAATGGGAGTTGCTTATGCATTAATCAATGGCGATGATGAGAAAACCAACTGATACATACATGAGAAATACAGGGTATAGTGCAAGTGCCTTTCTTCTTGGGTTTACAGCTGAACTCATGAAAGGATAGGCAGCCCACGAGCTCCAAGCCAGGGTCACAAATACCACAATCACTTTGATTATTACATTGTCCTTCAACATGCAGATGAAAGCTCCAATGTCTAGAGGAACGAGACAGTAACCCAGGAGGCTCAGACTCTGGAAGAAAATTATGTGTCCACCCTGTAACATCAAAGATGGAAATCACTTGCGATGTTGGCATGTGGCAGGCTTTTAAATTACCATAAGTTGAACATAATGGTATGCCAACATATATATTGAATTTCTCCATTCTATGCAACACTAACGTTTGACCAAATATAAACTGGCAATATATCAGAGAAATTAAAGCTAGCTAATGTGTTCAATCCTGTGGGATGTAAGAGCATACACACACACACGGATTTGTGTGATTGTGCTTCGTGGAAAGGGCAGGATAAAGAAGCTATTACCAGCAGCAGAACATTCAGTGTTAAGATTACAGCACCAGCTGCGAGCAGTGCAAATGCAACAGCAAAAACCTCAGACTGGAAAATGACATGAAAACTGTTAGAACTGAACAAAAACTTGCAGCATTTTGCTCTAATAACAAATCAAATGTTCCTTTGAAAAGTAAAGAAAACATCGAGCAAGACGGGCAGCTAAAATCATCAATCCAGAGTGGGATAATATTAGTTTCTCAATATACATAGAACATGCTTCATTCATAACTGTCCATTTCTAGATCTTGCAAGAACATCAAGGTCAACTTCAGCATTGCACAAAAACTGAAACATGAGAAGACATGCACAGAGACAGAAAATGAAAGGAAATCACATATCAGCACTTAAATCCCAACTGAGCTTTCTGATTGATCTAGCACATTCTGCCTTGGATATAATAACTAATCAACATATACAAAGTCAAGAAGCATTGCAAGGCATTGGCCAAATAGCGGGCATAAATATCAAATCATTGAATGTTCATGCAGTTGTTTTGGCCTTGCTTTTTGGTAACCATACCATTGCTTCAGTGCCACCTTGTAACAACTATGGATTCATTTGACCTTGTTGTTGGTTGGCCTGTGATGACCACACAGCAATTGATTAGCAATCATCCAAACACTATGTGAACACCACAAATAAGTTTTGTGACCACCACATAGCAAGGACAAAGCCAAGACGTTTGATAATGTTGCTATTTGTCACCACACAATAGCTTATATAGCATACGATGAAAAGTTGATCCAGGAAAGCAGGAAAAAGGGCTATTTCTCTGTTTGTCACAACAGTTATATAGCCATCACACAGTAACCAACACCAGCAACAAACAAACAAAAAAAAAGTTTACTTAGAGCTGCTTGGATCTCTTTTTTAAAAATTAGTATCAAACACTATTTTACATTTATTTTGCGTCAGAAAACCTATGATTCCATTTCATTTATTCTCTTTTTGATTAAAAGAAAAAAGATTTTACAGTATTTTGATAATTTTCAATTTAATAGGCATGAGATGGATTCCTGTCATTGTGTTTTAATGTTTTCTGGTCTTATTATGCAATCATAGTTAATTTAGGGTCTGAATTTCCATGTTTTCTATCTAGAGTCAAAAGTCTTTAAAGAATTAGGAAGACCTAACGAAGTCCATAAATTATTCTTAACTAATTATGATGTTCTACTCCAGGGATGAAAAAAATGCTTCGCAGAAGTTTTATAAGCTTTCTAGCCATCCTTCAGATTGCGTGATGCAATCCTGATACTAAGATATCTGATGAGACATTCAGGTACCTTCAAATTAATCCAGGCATAAAACCCAAAATATTTTTTTATTCTAGAAAAACAAACAAAAATTCAGACCTATTTTCACTTCCTTCAAACCCTACTTTTACAACCCTCAACAATTTCACAATCAATTGGCATAAACATGAAACCACAAAGCACAATTCACTTTTCATGAAACAATTTACAGCACTCGGTGTTCCTGTTGTCAGGCAGAAATTTCATTTTTCTCTGTTTTTGATCACTCAAAATTAAACATCTTGGTTCTTCAAACTACCAATTAGTTAACCATTGCAATCCTTTAGAGTCTTATAAGAATGTATTAAAATGCATTGTACACTGTCAAGGGTGTTTACATCTTGGACTCAACCATCACGGAATGCACTGCATGGTAAACAATATTAAAAAATTTATCTTTAATGCATACATTTTCCACAAATCCACCAGAAAGGGACTAAATAAGTACAGTTGCCACACTGAAAAACCTATTATGATGCAATGCTATGACGTATGCAACACAAACTCAGTGTTTTCCTGCAACATTTAACAAAGTAACAATAACATGCAGACATTTTTATTAATTTTAGGTGACCTTTTTTTAAAAAACTATAGCCCTCATGCTTGAAATAATGGACATTACAATAACAAAACGGCTGCTGCGATTGTTACAGATGCAATTAACATGTCCCATTATATGACAGTGGCTAAATGTCGCAGTGCATTCAGATCATATTATGTGCCTGGGAGCCACAAATTCTAAAGCCAACATTGCTACCTCATCTCTCCAAACTATAGTTAAATATATCAGGACCCATCATCTATCTCTGCCTTATCAATTCCTTCAAAACCGCATTAATTTGTAAGGAATAAAAAAAAAATGACTAAAAAGCTTACATTCCTACCAATTCCCATTCTTCAACTCTCACAGGCATCAAAAATTATCCTAAAGAGTTAAAAATAAATAAATAAATGAATTTTACTAACCTTTTTAACAGAAGCGGACCAAGAAAGAGTGAGTCCTAAGAAGACGATAAAGAAAAAGGGACCCCACAAATCCCAGTCTCTCAAGGCCTTACCCGGATCTTCACGATACGGGTTTGGAAACACAACCAGCTTCAAATTACTCATAATCCTAGACAGATCTCTTTTTATCGTATCCCAAACTGGCTCCGTCAACGTATTCGGAAGGGACCCGAACCCGGTAGCAGCAATATTACCACCGGCAGAGTTACCAGTGCTAGGTGGCAGAGGAGGTAGAGGGGCGGAGGGGACAGCAGATGGCGGCTTTTGAAGAGTGGGGAGCTGTGCTTGAGCTGGAGGTGGAGGAAGATTTGATTGGATGAATGGAGATGAGGATACGGGTATTCGGGGCGGGCTTGGTGGACGGGCGGGTAGGACTGTTGAAGGACTTGATTGGATGGAGGAGTTGATTAGGTTCTCGATCTCGTCGATATCTGATTGGGAAGATGCGTGGAGAGGGATCGTGTCGCTGTTGTGCGACATTTTTTTCTTTTTGGTTATTTTCCGGAAAAATGTGTTGTTAGTTTTGTTTTCGCGGGAAAGTGATGGAAAATTGGAAAGTTTTTTCCAGATCTGAGGGTGAGTTAAGCAGAGGATCTGGAGAGGGGATTTGCTATTTTATAGATCTTGCAGGTTTTTGTTCGTCTTTTTAGAGGTTGATAAACGTCGTCGTTATGATATTGAAGAGAAAGATAAATTAATGTTTGATGGTGGATACGCTTTTTGTCACGCTTGATTTCTTAAGATTTAAGAATTGAAAGAATAGAATTTTGATATTCTAAATGAAATTAATTGTTTTATTTTTTTTAATGTAAAATTAACTCCACTTGCAATAAATTTAATTTATTACTTACTACATCAAAACTTTTAGACCTCATTTAGTGAGGTTGCTTTATTTTCTTTTTGCATCTTTTTTAATATTTTTCTTTACATTTTAGTTTATTTTTTCTCAATTTTATTCTTTAACATTTATTTAATTTTAAATTTATCTTTATAAATTATTTTAGTTTGCTTTTTAATGAAGTTATTGTAGTCTCAAACAAATGTTCTGACATTTGATTTGTGTTGGTTTGCGCTTGATTTTATGAATATCTTTTTTATTGTATAATTAAATAAAAAATATATATTTTTAAAAAAACCAAAGCTCTCAAACCCAGTGTAGTCCATAACTCGGATAATGGATTTGACATGTTAAACAGTGAAGTCTAAGATGATTCAATATATTATCTTCTCAATATTAAAAAATAAAATCATCTTGATTTTTTAAAGTCAAACCATGTTTTTTGTTGATTATCTGGATTACCTTGTGACCTGTTAAGTCGACTAGATCACGTCAGGATAACTCCCACAATATTTAATTTTAAACCCAAGCATGTCAAGGCATTGGTTAAGAAAGTTTCGAGGTTGATATATTGGATTAGGTTTAACAATAACACCAAATAGTCCCTTACAACTTGAATATATTTTTTTATGTTCAATTCTTTTTTATTCAAGTCGTAGCTTAGCGTAATCCTCTAAACTAGTTATAACTAAAAATAATGGTTAGTTTTTCTTAATTATATTATAATTTAAAATCATTGTATTACTACTATTAACATTAAAAACAAAAAAAAAAACTAAAAGAAGATGGACTTTTACCAAACATTATTTGTTAATTGTAGAAATGTCATTATTGGAAGTTCTTACAATTACTAGCCTTTTCTTTTATATAATATCTTTTGGGCTCCAGAAATGGCTTCTTTAGTAGCATATATATGATTCTTACCTTTATTTTTATCTATATATATATATATAATTTTTTTTATTAATTAAAAAACACCTAACCCTTTCCTTTATTTTCATTCTCTAAATATATCTAAAACCAACCACCTAGACCAATCTTCAAGAACATAACCTTTCTCCATTACTCTTTTTCTAGACCAGAAAGGAAAGCCCCCTAATAAAAACAAAAAGGTACTTTTTTTGATATCTAATATTTTTGTCCTTATATTTTTATAGTTAAAATAGATAAGATGTAAAGTAGAGAGATTAAACATATCTTTAAGAATATAACCTCTCTTCATTACTCTTTTTTTTTTTTTTACTAGCAAGGGACACAAAAAGAAAAAGATATCCTTTCTCTCCATCTTGATATCTAATATCTTTTTTTTAGTATCTAAATTTACCATTTAAAGTGTTTTTTAGAGGATGATAAGAAGTATTTTATGGTAATTATTCTTATATAGACAATGAAGTTTACTATTGTTATTATTATATTCATTGTTTTGTGTCTTATTTATGTGTAATTCATGCACCATTATCTTTATTGGTTCACCTTTATAAGTGCAAACATCCACAACCAAGATAAGCTTTTGGTGGTAAGTTTGTCTATTCATCATTTTTTTTTTCAAGATTTGTGAGAACATGTATATCATAATTGGCTTACTATGTTATAGCATATTGGTTCTCCATTCATAAACTAGAAGTATAAACTTTTGCATTGACTTGAAAAGATGTCAGCTCCAACTCTTATAAACTATTGTGGATATGGAACAATCTTCAAAGGTAGAGGAAAGAAGTTGTGGGGCCACAATGAAATCAACAAAAAACCCTGCACACACGCGCGCACACACTTCTCTACCTGTCAAGACTTAATTTTTTTATCCTTTTTTAATTTTTATATGTATAGAGGATAGGTATTGGTTGATTTGGGACATATGTATGATTTGTTTTGTGAGCTTAGTTTGCATCTCTATGTTAAATTGATAGGTCAACTCCATCACTCAAATTTTTCTTTTTTCTTTTTCTTTTTTGAAAAATGATTTTTTATTGAAATAATTTTGAAATGTTAGTGTAAATGTTCTTGTTGTGTTTATGCAAGCATGATTGTAATGAGCATGGAGAATCAATTGGAATGGTATTGGTTTTTTTTTTCTTTCTATTTTTAGGTGGTATTGATGCTTGGTTGGAGAAGAAAAGTTTTTAATGGAATTAGTTTGGTAGCTAAGACAAAAAAAAAAGGAAATGGAGAGGAAAGACATTTTAGAATTTGATTGATTTTTTTTTTATTTTTATCATACCATGAAGGACACGGTGATGATGATTTAAAATGTGAGGGAGAAAATAAAATAGTTGGAGTCGCCACTTAATAATTAAAGAAAACTAAGGATCCTAAAATTGACACTAGTTTTGTTTTTGTTTTTAGAGATTTAAGTATTGTGTTAGTTATACTTAAGAAAAAAATAGATATCACTCTCACCACATCCTTTCAAATAAAAGGTTATTGTTGCTTGTGTTTTCCTAAATTGTTATATGCTATAAAATTCAAACCTTATTCATGATTTATTTAAAACTTGACGTTGGTTTCTAAAAATAAGAGACTCATCGAAAAATGATGTTAATCTTTAAAATCGGAGATTTGATTTTTTTTTAATTTTTAATAAAAATTTTGATGTTAATCCCTATAAATAGGATATTTCATCAAAATTTTAAATTTAACAAAAAAATTGATGCTAATCCTCTATTTACCCCAAGTGTAGAGTGTGATCTTAGCTAGGATTTTCATGAAGAGAATTTCTCTCGGGTTCAAATAGAATTGCAATGAATATATTTGTTTTTGAATGTGAAAAAGAAAAAAAACTTGAGAGAGCGAAGAGAAGGGTTTCATATTTTTTGTGGATATGATAAGGAGAAGAATGCTATTTTTTGTTTTTTGTTCTTATGATTTTTTTTATATCCCAACCTTTGAAAATTTATTAACATGAAAATGATAAACAAAAAAAATTAAAAATCATGAAATGGTTTAGAAATGATCAAATTGTGTCAAGAATGTATTTTCATGAAAAATTTTGTATTTATTTTCTATTTAAAAAAAGAGTAGAAAAAGTGATAGAAATGTGAGGTCAAAATCGACTTACATCAATTGTTACATATTGATAATGAGTTGTTTTTATTTGGTTGTGAAAAAAAAAAGTTAACAATGTTCGAATGATGTTTTGTGTTTAATGGTGTTTTATAAGGTGCAACACAAGAATCTTGAGTTGTAGTTAAAGTTGAAACATAAGAAGTCTTGGTTTGGTGGATATTGAGGTACGGTTGTGCATCTACAATTTTTTGTAAAATTATAAAATATTTAATTGTTGTGTTCAAGTATTAAGTGTTTTTCTTTAACACTTCTCTAATAATAGTATAGGTTTTGTTCTCCAATTGAAGTGTCATAAAAAATCAAATAATGTGACAGAATCATTTGCAATGTTCTAAAATTAGACAATATAGTCATTTGGTTATTTTGAAAATATTGTTGGAATTTGAGTTTGTTCAAATATGAATGTTTGAATTATACAAAAGACATTGGGAAGCTAGCACTTATCTAATTCGTAAGTTCATATTTCTAAGATGAATTTTAATGGTTTTTGTAGACTTAGAATCTAGAAAATAGAATGGAATATTAACATTTTAGGTTAGATATTGGATATTATGTGATAGAAATAATTAATAATAGCTGGTAGCAGCCTATATATTGGTGACTAGCCTAATAAATATATTTAAATCCATAGTGAGGTGTATTAGAAGCAATAAATGAATGATATGTTTGATTTTTCTACATGCAAAAAAGAAACATCTATGGTTGGCTTTTGTGATTGCATATGTAAAAGGAGTAACAAAACTCTTTCCTAGTGTCATCATTCCAGTTGTGAAGTATGGGTATAAAACTAGTTTTTACTATTACTATTTTAGCTATAACAAAATCTTTCATAATTTAATTTTCTTGAATTAACAAAATGTATTTTTTTCTATAATTTTATTTTTGAATTAACAACTTGTATTTTTTTTCTTATTTTCCTTTTCATTTTAGTTAGAAAAATAAAATATTTAAGGGAATAAAAACTAAAGTGAGGTTTTAAAGACATTCAAATAAATGTATAGTTTTTATGAAATTTATTTAGAATTATTATCAAAAACATTTCACAATAAATAAAAATCCATAATTTCTTTTTAGTAATAATGAAAAAGATAATGATATAAGACAATAATGTTGATGGTTCCAAGAAACTATATAAAAAAATATATGGCTTGTTACTTGGACCATGATCTAAATAACAAACAACTATTATTTGTTTTTCATTTACACCAAAATCCAAATGAGAATTGCTTGTCATTTAGGCCATGAACTAAACAAGAATTGCTTGTCGTTTAGGACCCATATGGAAATCAAGCAATTCCTTAACTAACATGCAAGGTACAAATTTTTTAGAAGTCAGAGAGGCACATCCAACCTTACTTGAATAACTCACAACATAAGTTGTCCAATACCTTGTTAGGAACAAATCTCAAATTATTTTTTCAGTTTTCATAATGCAAGGCGTTTCACACCACCTACTGACATATATTAGTCTTTAACCTTTTCAAAATAATGCTTATTATCCTTCCCCTTAATGGAGCGCACCAACTTTCCTCATGAGAGTTAGGAATGATGAGCACTAATCTCTCAATTAATGATGCTTAAATTTTTCTCCACTCACTTTGAGGTCACTCTTCATTATTAATCCACTCACCCGAGATACTTGCAACACCAAGCTTTATGATCTACAAGGTAAAGTGACACAATCAAGATCTATAAATACATCGTGTCACCAAGTAAGTTCAAGATAAGCATTAAGAACACACATAAGAACAAAGTCCTCACATAACTTCAAATATAAAACAAAGCAAACCATACCATAACCACTTCTTTGCTCCTACTCCCCTCTCTACGCAATTATTTTCTACTACTACTCCTCACATTATTTTCTTTCTCCACATACTACTCTCCTTCTATATTTGTTGATTTAAAGATTAGAGGGTCCCTCGTTTTGATAAAGAATTTTTTTTACAGGAAAGCTATTGGACCAACAATCAAGCCCGATCACTCTACTAGCCTAAGATAATAGTCATAGAAAGCCCATTCTAGTATGAAGTTTTAATGACTTCATTAGTGACATCGTCTATGGAAATTTAAACAAAAGCTAATCCATTCCCTTTTCACCCTATTACTCAAAATGTCTTTCCATAGCTAATCTGAGTCACGAGAGAGTGATTAACCTCTCTTCTATAAAGACTTTAGATATCCAACAACTCTCTCATAAAGTGAGAGTTCTTAACAATGTTTTTCTAAAATACAAAAACAACTTCATACTCTTTCGTTCTTTTAATGAGAAATACAACACATAGCTCCATTGCATGCATCACTAGGTTCGCATAGATAACTCTAATTTTTTAAGGAAACAAGGCGTAAATAAGTGCAAATTAGGCATGAAAATGCTTATACTTTAACTATTTGAAGAAGTTATTCCTATCATGAGGAGCATTCCTAAAAAATCCTTATTCACATGAGTGACTAACACCATCAATCTTCTTCTGAATCTCACTTGTATGCTCCTTGTTGAAAAAATAGCCTAACACAAAATGAGATTAATGATTGCTTGAGCTTCTAAAAATGAACATTATTCCCACCAAGTAAGAGACTCTCTAATTTGTCATCGAGTTATACACACTTATCTATTGAAAAATTGTATCTTTGTGAAGGCTAACTTGGACAGGCTATGATGGTCTTACAAATCTTAGAGGGTATATACAAAATGTGAGAAGCATCTTAGAGCTTGTAAAGCAAAAGAGTGATATAATGTACAAAATCCTCCCTTTAATATTCCTTAGATATACTCGGGTGTGGTATCACAATCTTGAGTTTGACTTTATCATTGACCTTCATGATCTTTATGTTAAGATTATCTCTTATTTCAACACAAGTAAACCAACTAAAAATGTAGGATTGGGCTCTTTGGCATCACACAACAAGAAGATGAGAACATCATAGCATATTTCTAAAGGTTTAACAGGGAAATGCTCAACATGGAGAATTTACTCAATTATTACCTATAAAATCTTGATCAATAAAGCACACAACTATTCTTTTAGGGAATGGATATACACTCTTCCTAACAAAACTCACCTCGATGTGAAATAGGCAATAGAGAACCATATTTGGGTAGAAGACAAAAATGTGACCAAACATGGACACTCATGTTTCTAAATAATAATATCTTAAATGCCATCAATACCCTATCAAGGCATCTAAAAAGAGCACCAGGGGATCTATTTATGATCGCCTAACATCGTTGAGTTCTTAACCATACCTCTTACCACTATACATGCTGAGGTATTGATTGCTATTAAGAGAAAATAATTTGTGCAATATCCTTTTTTCCTTTGAAAAGTAATGCGAACATAAACTACTCTAACAAGTTTAGTCAATTTCACAAAGACCACAACCATGATATAGAGGAATGTCATGTCTTGAAAAAGAAGATAGAAATATTGATCTCTATGAGATGTCTCCATTAATTTGTAAGGAAATAAATACAATCCGAATAAGTAAAGAAAGATCCTCACAATGCACCACTTGAGATCAAATAATTTTTTAAAATTATATCACTATTATCTTTTAAGCTTTACAAATAAAAGCAATAGTGTTTTTCCATGTCTCCAAAATAGACATGTCTTTAAATGGGTCTCCATGTCTCCAATGAAATCTTCATGGCAAGATCTCCATTGAATTGTCCATGTCTTCAAACAGGTCTTTATGTCTCCAATAAAGTTTATGTGATGAGATTTACATGTCTCCAAATGAATTCCCCATGTCTTCAAATGGATTTACGTGTCTCTACTGAAATCTCCATGTGTTTAATAAAAATATCAATATCCACGAGAATCTCCTTACACAATACTTTGACACTATTTTCACAATCATAAAGCATTCTCTAGTTTCTAAATAATAATGTTCTCTACTTTAAGAGAAACAAACTCATCAAACCCTCATTTCTTTTGCAGGCACATTAACAAAAGCGACGAGTAGACATGTTAGCAAAAACCATGAAAAAGTAAAACATGATAGTATAAAAGACTTGATGGGGAAAATGATTGTGTCAAGAAATTATATAAAAAAAATATTTGCTTGTCGTTTGAGTCATGCCCCGAACAACAATCAAATAATTGGGCCACAACCCATATGACAAACAAGCAATTCTTTACTTATTTTTTGGGCCATAACCTAAATGATAAATAAATAATTCTTTTTCCTTGGCTTAACAGTTAGGCCATGCCCAAACAAGAAGTAATTCCTTGACCGTCATGCCAGGTGCAAATTCTCTAAAAGTCAAGGAGGCCCAAACAACATCGCCATCTTTACTTCTTTCACCCGAGGTACCTGTAACACTACTATCCACATGCCATAAGGTAAGCTGATGTGATCGGGGTCTATAAATACCTTGGATCATCAGGTAAGTTAAGGATAAGTAATAAGAACACAACACAAGAACAAAGTCCTTAAAGGACTCAAAATATAAAGCAGAGCAAACCAGGCCAGTGCCACTTCCTTACTCCTGCTCCCCTCTCCACTCATTTTTCTACTGCTCCTCACATTATTTTCCTACTCCATATTCTTCTCTCCTTCTATATTTACTGACTTAACCGTCAGAGGATCTTTGTTCTAACAGGAAACTTGTTTTGCAGAAAAGGTCTTAGACCAGTGGTCAAGCTAGTCACTTCACTAGCCTAAGATTGCAGCCATGGAAAGCTTGGCATCATAATTAATGATGAGCATCAACCTTTTTACCAATCATACTTGAACAAGATCCCTCTCTATTATTACTACACTCACTTGAAATACCTGCAACACCACGCTCCATAAGGTAAGTTGATATAATCAAGATCTATAAATATCTTAGACCACAAGATAAATTAAGGATAAACAAGAAAAACACAACACAAAAACAAAGTTATCGCAGGACTCCAAACATAAAACCATAACAAACCAAGCTTGAGCCTTTTTCTTATTTGTGCTCCCCTCTCCACACATTTTTCTAGTACTTCTCACATTATTCTCCTACCATATATGGAAAGCCCCTATCAAAACAACAGACTTGTTTTGCATGAAGAATCATGGACTAATGGTCAAGTTTAGCCACTCCACTAAGTCTAAAATCATAGCTTCATTGGATGACTTATACAAAAACCCATTGCAAAAATGTTGGCAACTAAAAACCAAATGAAGAAAAGGGATTTTATGTTTTACCAGCACCTATCCACATTATCCGTCTGCTCGAAACTTTATTTTTATTCTTAAATTGGAGATTCCTATGACCAGTACTATTTATTTTATGCAAAAAAATGGCCACAGAATTCCTGTCTCCTAACTGCACACCTTGGACTGATTCCAGCAGCAAAGCTTAGCAGAGACTGAGATTATAGGTGCTTCGATAAATTGTGCATTAAGCCGCCAGAGATTCCAAATAAATCACGTATGTACTGGTGGTTAGTGAAAATTCGAATTTGCATAATTTAAATTAACTTTAAATCCCAGTTATCGAAAGTACATTTCAAATACTGATGAAGAGTGTCTTGTTTTCGATTTCCATTCAAGCGATTTAAGCAAACGCCTGGTCTCTACAAGACCAGAGAAGGGAAGGATCCAAATCATGCAGCTACCTAGTCCTCTTCCAGATCAGGTAGAGGAAAGACTAGATAGTAAGAATCAAGGCAATCATACGCATACATGCTTACCGATAAAGAATACAAAGACAACACAGACAAACCAGTAACTATTAAGGCAGTGAATCAACCGGCCAAAAAGGAAAAAAACATATATTCCAATTTCCATTAGACATCATAAAGTTGAAATATCCAGGGAGATGATGCATCCCGTGCACTATAGCATTGGAAATTCAACTGCAAAAAATGGTATTATGATCTCGTGATTTTTTCAACAGTTTATCAAAATTGGGTTCAATCAATCTCCCAAGCACTACTTGAGAACCTTTCATCATTGACTTATCTTTTGGTTTACCAATATGTTGTGGTAAGAACTTAACCTTCCTTGGGCTCAGGGAAAAAAATATAAAACGATACAAGTGTTCTTGAATTCAAGTGGCTGAGCAGAATAGAAAGTGATTTCACATTCATGGCTTCAGAGCGAGAGCAATACCATACTTTGGGTATGCTGCATGGGTGGCCTTCGAGTCATGCTCAGCTGAAAAGGTTATCAGCGACTTGGGTCTCCATTCATGTTGGTATAGCATTGCAGCCTTGCCATTATCAGAGAATCGTGTTTTTACCACTGTAAATGGATCCACTGCATGAGAACTTCCAATGGTAAAACTGTTTTCAAGGGAGGAAAACCTGTGAGTCATTTCAGCAGCAACTGAATGGAAGGGATTCACTGAATGAACATAAGATGCCTTGAGAGTTTGTCCTTTGTCCGTCCTACATAGCAAAGATGAGTTCCAATTTAAAGGTGAGTCAATGCAGAACTTTAAACCAACAAATAGCAATCATTATCAATACAAAGAAACACAAACAAGTGATGCATATTTAAAATGAAAATAACAATAATAACCCCTAATACCTATGAAGCATAATTAGCTGCTTCTGATGAGTTATGATTTCCAAGATCTCATTGAACTCACTTAGAATCAAATCAGAATCCATGTGAAAGAGGATTTTATGGAACAAATGTTTATCGTTCAAGCACCATAAATGTTTTGAAAACCGGGGATGCATTTAATAAAGATACGGTGAATAGAAAGTGATTACTCATCATGACTACAAGTCTCCAGTTGCATGAATATCAACAGAATGTTTAACACTTAGTCAGGACTAATATAACCTACGGTCCCATTCAGCTCTGATTCAGTAATCTAATGCATTATAATTCTTGCTTTCAGGATCAACCTGCACAAGGTTTGCATGTAAAAACTTAAAGTCCTCAAGACATTTTCATAATGTTAATTTAATGACTTAAAAAGACTACCACAAGAAAATATACTGAAAAAGAACAAGTACCTGAGATACTACAAAAACATCTAAAAACAGTAACTGCTGCATTTTAAGAATATTCATTGTCTTTATATGGAGATTACTCAGCTTGGCAGCGGAAACAAAAACTTTTTTGCATGGGTAACAAATATTGAAAGGCATTGAAAAAAACAGCCTGCGGATATGAGCCTAAAAAAACAGAAGTGCCAATCTAAAAAGTGAAAATACGAAACAGCTAGGCACCACTCTGACTTGTTTAACATAGTGTTAAGCACTCTGTTCACTCTCACATGTCACAAGTACCATGCAGGCCATGCAGGATCTGACGTATCCAGAAATGCTCACAGCTAATTAGGTGTCCATATTTCTTAGCAAATAACAATTTGGCAAATTTTACAAAAATGCAAATACCTTTTAAGACAAAAAGGCACAACATATAAAATATTAAAACAGGAGAAAGAATAAATACTCTTTTATACAGAGATATCAAGCTTCCTGTATGCTTACAGTAAAAGTGCAGCAGAGAAATCTGGCTTGTTCAAGCCAATCCCAGCATTATACTTGATAAACGAAGAGGAAGCTGTATCAAATCCAACTTCACCGCCCAAACTAAGATTACTGCTTCCAATTGCAGCTGAGAAATCCAAAAGAGGATTTGGATTGAGGCCAATGCTGGACTCGATGGCTGCATGATGATGAAAGTATTGCACATCCAGCTGAGGCACAACAGACAAGAATAAGTCAGATTTTCAGCAAACCATTTCCTAAGGTTATCCACGATTAGCAAGTGTTTCTGCAACAAAATGAAATCTAATGAAATTTTCTTAGTTATCATGTTCTACCAACATCTTAAACCTATTCCAAATTAACTTTTTTTAAAAAATTGGTGCTTCTTTCCACTAGTTCATCTTTTCAGGTAAATCTAGTTAATTTAAAGCAAGGAGGTTACATATACTCGCAAGGAAATATTGCCACAAATATTTCACTTTTGTAATTCATTCTTATGGCCACAAATAAAGTAAAACATGGAATTCCAGACTTCATTAAATGAATATAATAGATGGTTTTTTTCTACAGATTCATAGGAATCAGACTATCAAAAGATCCTACTTTAAGAGAACTAGCAGGCAAGCAAGCAGTCATTACCACATAAGAGTTATCTAATCTGCCTGCCTCAATTCAGTTCTATAGTATCTCATAAAGTTTTAAGGAAGGATCCCAGAGATGAAGTCATTCAGATTATTATTATAGATATTAAGAACTTGCACTCCAAATTCAAATGAAACCATTATTTCAGCAACATTATCTGAAAAATCTAACCCTTGCTGGGCATCACACCAACCATGGTTGTTAAAAAAGTGTTTTAACACTAAAATCATCACAATTTCGGATTTGAAATATGCTAAACATGTGTTTAAAAGGTTGCAACCTTATCATTGCTGTTTGGCATTTCAGAACATTGGAGGCAGTGAACTTACATGCCAACCATGTTTTGGGCCCTTTTCAAGTTAATGGCTCACTTAATTTACATTATTTCAAGTGTTTTAATGTCTGCTTAATTACCAACCTTTAAAGCTTAATTTCCTTATTTCAAGAAAAACCTCATCTGGCAAAGTTTGAAAGATTGTCATGTGCATGATCATAGGAATCATCAAAGCATGGCTGAAGGTTTTTTGTTTTTTTTTTGTGTGTGCGCGCGTGCACGTGTGTTTCTGGTTAGTGCTTATCAATTAGAGCAAAAAAAGGGTTTACTGATTTCATGATGAATTTGCCTTATGATTTCTTTTTTCATATTTATAACATAACTATTGGAGGACAATGATGATACAAAATATCATAACAGCTGCAATCATGAATCTCCAAGTTCAACAGGAATTTTACCTTTCACTTAATTATTTCACTAGGATACTGTTAGATCTGAGCTTAATCCTTGCTTTTTCCCACTTCTTCTACAAGCAGGTATTGCTTGTTTAATTCTAGTACTAACCATATTCTATTGGGGAAAACAATCATAAAAATATTATATCTGCTGCAATTATGAAGCTCCAAGTTCAATGGGTATTTTACGTTTCATTTATTTATTTGATTAGCAGCGTTGTCAAGAGGCGATAAGGAGCTCGCCTAGGCGCTTCAAGTGAGGCAAGGCCACAACGCCTTTATTAGCCTCAAGCGATGAATTTCAATGAACCGTGGCCCAGGCGAGCGCCTTATGAATGGGCATTAGGCGTTAAAGCGAGTGCCTGGATGAAATACTTCTTTTTAGGTTGGATTTTTCTTCTTCTTTTAACTGATTTAATTTTGGACCTATTTGTCCATTTTTTAATTTACCACAAGAAACAACTTTGGGGTATTTTTGTACAAAACAAAGATTAGGGTAAAGGAAGGACACTTGACAAGAAACATCAGCCACACTTTGCGTTGAACAAGGTTAGAGAACAACAACACAAGTACAAAACAGGAAATCATGAATGAAGATGTTTTTGAAAATTAATGAATAATGATGATGATATTTAAATATGCCTTTTAATCTATTTGGCTACTTGCTACTTTAAACTATCTTATTTTGTTTTAAGGGTGAAAAATATAACTTTATACGACTATGTTATTGTATTTTATATTTTCTTTTGATTTTCTAATGATCTAATGTTAATTGGGAAGCTATATATTTTAGATTTGTATAATATAATATACTATTATACATATATATTTTTTTAATCTATAGCATATTGCCCTGGTTCATTTGGGCAAGTGCCTCGAGCATTTTACAGGCTTGGCGCCTTTTAGTGCCTTTCGCCTTTGACAGCTCTGGATTAGGGTATTATTAAATAGATCAGTTCAATCACTTGCTTATATTACCATCTTTTACAAGCAGCAAAAGCTTGTTTAGTTTTATTGAGCTTTATGCCTTCTTTAGTTATTTAAAACTTTGGGTTGAGTTGCAAATCACATTAAATAATAGGATGGTACATCTCCTTGTAACAAGTAAAAGGAAACTGTCAGTACCCAATTATGGACCAAAAGAATGACAACTAGATAGACTTTCCATTTTAAGCAACATGAAAAGGCTCTATATAGTATACAGTGATGACAAGATTATCAAATTCTGAAAGAAGCAAAAAATACTGGGACTCCTGCAAGGAACAAATAAGTTCCAAAACAAATGCATCTCTGACAGTTCCATGCAGCATGCAATTTATTTATTTATTTGTTTCACAATTGAAAATGCACTGACCTTGCCAGACTTGTGATCAGGTATTTTGAAACTAAATGCTGCTTTAGTGCTGGGTAAAATGTCATTGACAGTCACTTTGGTAGACACCTGTCAAAGAGTAACACATAGAAACAGATTAGCATGGTATCAAGGCATACTTCAATGCAAATAATGGAGCATTGACAGTATGTCCAAAAGACCATAGCAAGAGTAAGAAATTAATTTTAGCTGGGTGAGTGAAAAGCCATAAATTCAGATTCAATACTAGAACTTCTCTCCTTACGTTAGAATAGGTATCAACTTTCACATCCACAACAGTATTTTTGCTCTTGTACAATGTATTTATATCACCAACAAAAATTTCATCCTTCTTCAAACCTGTAGCTGTAAAGGCCTGCACATGCATTTTAAAGATAAAATTAGATAGCATCACAACCTCATCATTCAAACTCTAATGCTTTTTTTAAGAAACAATAACATCAAAATTTATTCATGAATGAAGTCCTTTTCCAACAAAAAGGAGCACAATGGCAACCTTAAATGCCCACATGCTATAAATACATTAAGTATTTAACACAGAGAAAAGTTAATTCTGCACAATCCACTGGCATGCCCAATCAGACTTCATCTAATTTCTTTCATCAATTATCTTCAATACTCCAAAAATCAAAGATGCATTCAATGACTGGTGTGCTTAAAATTCATCTGGATTTTTTCTCAATACATGCAAATACATTAATGATGTTGAAGAAAAAATTGGTCTCAAGGTGGGAGAACCTGGTGAGTTATGATTAAAAAAAAAAAACTTTTGCTCAAACTACCAAAAGATGGAATGTAGGATTTGAATTGAAGTATAACCAACCTCTTCAAAGCAAAGTAAGTTCCCATTGTAAAGTAATTTATTCAGTTCATTTTGAGCGCCTTGAGGAAAAAAAGAAAGAAGAGAGAGCTGCAAAGATGGACCACTGAACTATTCTTTATCCAATAGAACTACTATATTCTAGAATCTTATTGATCCCACACTGATGCCTCACAAGTGCATAATCATTACAGTAATAACATATAAAAAATACAATAGAATCAAGCAAAATATTTGAATAGTTAAAATGGCTCAATTCCATAACAAGAGAGTTAAGTAAAACAGTATATTAAAGCATTTGGTGTCAAATCTGAAATAAACCAGAAAAACATGTCCCATACAGCTAAATATTATTACAAAAAGCTCCAAACAAATTAGCAGCATGGATAATGACAAGTAAAATCAGATGGTACCATCCCAACAGCTCACTTTCTTAATTCAGTAAAACCATATGCTAAAGCATTTTGGTGTAAAATCCAAAATAACCAGACCGACCACCTTAAACAGCTAGATGTTATTACGAAAGGAATTAAATAAATTAGCAACTTAAATAAGGAAAAGTAAAATTCAATGGTACCATTCCAGTAGAACTCAGAATTGACAGGGTAAACTTGTGATCATAGTTGTAATCTTTGGTCAGAAGATCTGCATAAGATAAGCAATGTTTGCAAGAAATTAGAATTTGTATCCATAGCCAAATTGAAAAGCCTAATTCAGTTACCACAGAAGCTAACAATGATAGACAATATACATGAAAAGTTGCTATAACTAAGGAAAAAGAATGTAGCAAGAGAAGTCTTTTGTAGTGTCTGACAATCTGAGCATCCAGGACAAGCATTTGACTGTAATATTTGGGTTTAGACATGATTCTATTGATGTTACAAGGTCATTTTTCATATCCATAACAATGAAGCTCCACCATGGAAGCAGTATACATCTGAACTCCATACGTACTCCACACAAAGTTGCTTAGTACCATGAGTTGTATTACATTTCATAGTATCAATACCTAAAATATTCTACAGGCAGGATTGCTACCTGTAGTCCAAAGGCATAGTCAATGGTATTTTCTGCCCAAATGGTGTAATGTGTTACTTAAGGTAATATATATAAAGGTTGGAATTAATTTCCACTTCAACAGTTTAATAAGAAAAGGTACCTTTCTCTATCCTACCATAAAAATTGATCAAACTTGATTTCAACAGTAAACACCATATTAAACCATTAAGCATTAACACATATACACAGATGAACAAATCAAAACATGCATGTGCTAGCATACATGAGTATATCTAGTATCTCAAGACATATGACCGAATGGTTCCTAGTAATCATATTATATAAGAGATACCTTTGGCTCTTTTGCCAATATCTGAAAATGGAGCTGGTTTGCTGCCCATCTTTAATCAGGACAAATGAATTGCCAACTATACCCTGTTAAACCAAAACAATGCACATAAGCCACAGACCAAAAAGAAGACTTCTATAAGCTAAAAGGGAAGTAAAAAAAGATAGAAGCCCTCGAAAAAATACACGTGCACTGCATCAACATACCTAGGTACACAAACCACCATTAACATCAAAATGAGAAAGAAAAAAATTATATCTTAAAACAAAAAGACACGGCCATAAACAGCAATCAGATCCAACTTTTCCACGACCATTTAAGTACTGCGACTAAGTTTCTACTGCTTAAACTCCTCTATAATAGATAACACTTTACAGAAGTTTCCAACACAACTAGCAGGATTTTGCAAACCTCCATACGGAAATGT
>Ga0325404_1001493_pt1 | contig 24742 bp, 7 predicted proteins | sample PopdelMetagenome_18_FD_205664 | JGI IMG/M metagenome (GOLD analysis project Ga0325404, IMG submission 205664) | Populus deltoides microbial communities from Bellville, Georgia, United States - Xylem-Control-R1 | ecosystem: Host-associated > Plants > Phyllosphere > Stem > Wood/Secondary xylem...
TTTGCTAATTTTTTTCCTCAAATCTGCCAGTTCTATCAATTGTTTTTTGAATTCTTGTTATGGTGATTTTTTTCTAATTAATTAGATATATTTTATTGTTTTGTTTTGATTATACTTAGATTTTTTTATGTTTTGTTTTAAGCAAAGCCATCAAAATTATCAATTTTTTCTCATGATATAAGTTTTGATTTTAGAACATGTCATCCAATCATGTACCCAATCATCCAAAGTTAAAGAACATGTCATTGATTGTTGATTTATGTCAAGGATTGGTTGAAACAGAAAAATCAACAATTTATCCTCTAGTTAACAGGTTGATTCGACTTATTTTGACTCTTCCTGTTTCGACAACAACTACTAAACGAATTTTTTCAGCGATAAAGATTTGTTAAAACAAGATTTTGCAATCGGATAGAGGATGATTTTCTTGTAAACTATTTGATTGTCTATATAGAAAAAACAATTGTTGAAAGATTCACAATTGATATGATAATCGATGATTTCTATTTTATGAAAGAACGACGAGCACAATTAAAATAAATATATAAGAATTATTCTTTATTATTTTTTACTTTATTTCAAAGTTTATCAAACATAAATAATGCTTCGCTTTAACTAATGTTTCTTATATACTTTGTATGTTTATATTTGATAGATATAAAGACCAACAACATTAAAGTGATGGATATATTGAAAATGAAATTAACTTCATTACTTTGACTCAATTTGGTATTGCTTCAAACCTTTTACATTATAATAAGGTCATTATATGTTTGTAGTAAGTTATTTGAATAAAACTAAATTATACAAATTTTGTTTTACAACTCATGTACAATAAATTAAAATAAATATTATATTTTATTATATTAATTTTAATTCTTCTAATAAATAATTCTAGCTCTGTCCCTGGCAACACCGATCAAGGGAGACAGCTGGGAAACTTGACCTCAAAGACCCAAGTATTAATTTTAATTTCTCCATGTCTTAGATCTCTGACGGGGAAGGATTTAAAAAAGAATTATATTGCTCGTCCAAGCATCACTCTACCAAGTCGTTCCTCAAATCTTCTGAAGGAAAAGGATTTAAAAAAGAAGAGCAAAATTTATTAGCACAATTTTTTGACGTCGACTTGTCGTTTCATTTGTCCCGGAAACCCAATTATCTATGCTCGGTTAACGTTGGACGCTGGCGTTGAGAATCTCATGCTCCTCTGTTATGCAGAACCAGAACTCGAAAATAGTGAGCTGAGATACTAACTCTGAACGACAAACATGTTTGTAAATTAAGAGTGAAAGGAAAGTTGAAAATCACAGGGAGAGCCTTTGACACACACACACACACACATTTGAAAGCAAGCATAGGTTATGGAATAGAAAAGTAAGCAAGAGTTGCAATAAATCTCGTAAGTTATGGATTGATTTGGTTCCATGAGGAGTAATATCACCATCAGCTTGATTAACTGTTTGTAATTATAGTAGCGGTAATAGTTTAAAGTGTTTTTTACTAAAAAATATATTTAAATAATTTTTTTTTATTTTTTAAAAATTATTTTTGATATCAGTATATTAATACAAAATTTTAATTATTTTTTTTAAATAAAAAAATTATAAATTAATTTGGTTCCATATAATTGCATGCTTTGAAAAAGAAGTTGTTTTCGAGCATGTTTGATGTTGGTGTAACAACTAACATCATAAGTTTTATTTTGTTAAGAAGTTTTTTTCCCTCAATTTAAATTTAAATTCCTTAGAATTAAACTACTAAAAACATATTCAGGATATTATTTTTTCATATAATGGTTGGTTTTTACTCTATTTTTATTAAGATTGTAGCATTTATTTATAGCATAAACAATCTCTTATTTTATGTAGTTTTTCATGTTTTTTTTATTTTATTATTTATCTCTCATGCACATGTTTATTTTTTTATTATATAATTAAATAAATAATAAATCATAATATTTTGACTTTTTTCTTCATTGAAATATTTATTTCTTGTACAACAGCTTAATTATCAGAATCTTTAATGAAAAAACTTTCCTTCAATTAAAAATCTTTAATTTTAAATCTATGCCACCTAAGAATACATGTCAAATGATATATGGGTGAAAATATGTTATTGACGACTACATTCCTTCTAGCATTGAAAATAATATTTTAATTCATCCCGCAGCATAGGACGCGATACTAATTTTAATTATTAAAAGCTAGTTTTTTATATTTTTAAAATAAATTATTTTTTTAATTTTTTACTTTAAACTAATTTTTTTATGTTTTCAGTTTGTTTTAAAATATTAATATTAAAAATAAATTTAAAAAAATAATAAAAAATTATTTTAAAATATTTTAAAATAAAAAATACTTTAAAAAATAATCATTATACAATACTCTACACCTATACAAAAGAGAACCTCCTTCCCTACTATTCTCAAATTGCTACCCCTGCTTGCTATTTTTTTTTTTAAATGAGTGGCCCAAAGCAATATATATTCATATTTCATTTGAGTGTGAGGATCAATCAGTTAATATATATTATTTTGAAATAATTAACTGCTAAAAAAAATTCAAGGTTAAGTTAAGGGGTTGGTGATGGTTGGATATTTTGGTTGAAATTATATTTGGGTATATTTTAAAAATATATTTAACTTGAAAAGTATTAAATTAATATTTTTTAGTATTTTTTATTGTTTTAATGTGTTGATATTAAAAATAAAATAAAAATTTTAAAAATAAATTTTGATATATTTTTAAATAAAAAACAATAAACTCATTTCATTTTAATTTTTTAATTGAGGTTTGGTTTTGAAAAATATTGGTCACGATTTGTAATTCAAAAGCAATGGAGGATTTTGTAGTTTTGCACTTTCAAGTGAAAATTTGTAACGCCAAGAATCTTTAATTTCAGCATCCATTGAGTTCTTCAAGAATTTAGCACATGAACGCAAATATAAATAAATATATACATGGTTAAATTTTCCGTAATTAAAAAAAGCCGAATGTTTTCACCTGGGGCCACACTGAAATGACAGGCGGGATTGCCCATCACCGTCCCGGGCAAGAAGGATCCGACATGTACAATTGGGAGGACTCACCGCCACCGTCATGGGTAGAACTGCCTGTTACCGTCACGGGCTAAATATGTTAATTTATAGCTGGGTTTTCTGCAAAAATTCAGTTGTTTTTTAAAAATATATTTAAATAATTTTTTTTATTATTTAGAATTTAGTTTTAAAATCAGCATATTCAAATAATATAAAAAAATAAAAAATTATTTTGAAAAAAATTATAAAAATTTAACTTCTTTTAAAACAAAAAAATTAAATACAAAACGTCATTATAGAAAAATTTATACAGGATCTTTTGCTTCTCATGGGAACTGGACTAGCTAGGTAAATCACATTAATTTCTGAACTACCAAAAACTAATACAGGATTAGCTTCTCATGAAATAGTAACACTAACACTATAAACTAAAACATGGCTCCCTTTTCTTTCTGTACATAAAACAACACTGTGCATACACTCACAAATCACAGTGTTTATTGAACAATGAATAAGTTTATTCTCCATAATTTAAATTATCAGAATTCCTACACGTATTTATCTTAATTACCACAGAATTAAATAAAAATAATTTTTAAAGATTACCCTACGACATCGTATTTTCTTGGCTAAATAACGTCGCATGTTCGTCAAGGAAAACTTTTAAAATCATGGTTGAGTAGATCTTTCACTATTAATGTGATATTACCTGGGTCTCCAGAACCGTGATGGGTGCAGACCCTCCCACATGACATCTTATTATTTTGATTATTATTAATATAATAATTAATAAATTTATAAAAACTATTATTAAAAAATAATAATAGATTTGATTTAAAATGTAAAATTAAATATTATTATTGTTGTTGTTGTTGTTATCATTAGTAAATTTTTAAAAAATATTATTATCATCGAAAAAAACCATAATGTTTTTTTTAAGAGATTAAAAAATATAAGAACTTGGACAGATAAGTTAAATATTATTATTAATATTATAAATATTATTCAATTAATTAATATTATTAAAATTAAAATAAATATTATTACTATAAAAAAACATAAATTTGATTTTAAAGGTAAAATCTAATATTATTGTTATTAACTTGGGTTAGGCATCCCTTTCCAGACCCAAAAATCCTGGGGCTGGAAAGGGGTGCCTCACCCAAGTTGCTTGGGTTTGGTAGAAGAGCAGACCCAAATCACTTGGGTCTTGCAGCCCTATTTAGCCCACTCTGGGGTTCGTATCGGACCAAAGGTTGTTGTGTCCGGCGTCTAGACCCATTGGTAATGTATCCGTGTCCAGACCCAAGACTAATGAGTCCTGTGTCATAACCCAATTCTCTTGGATTCGGCGTTAACACCCAATTCTCTTGGATTTGGTGTTAGGATCAAACTCTCTTGAGTCCTGCATTAGAACCATAAGCTAATGGGTCCCGTGTCAGAACTCAATTCTCTTTGGTTCAGTGTCAAGATCCAAAGCTAATGGATCTTGCGTCAACACTCAATTTTCTTGGATCTGACGTTAGGACCCAAATGTAATGGGTCCTCTATCAGAATCTAATTCTCTTAAGTTCGACATTAGGATCCAAGGCTAATGGGTCCTTTGTCTTGGTGCCTGTCGGGCTTGAGGCCTCATCGATTCTTCATGCCCTGCTTTAGTTGATACTGCTGGTGCATGTGAAGCAGTATCTTTCAAAAGGTTCTCTTCTTGCCCAACGTAAAAGTCTATATCTCTATTCCCCCTCCCTGTTGAAGATAGATCTGTTCTAATCTCTTGGTGGGTACGTACCATCCTGCAATAAATTAACAAACATCAATAACCTCTTTTGAATTCTTCCTAGAATCCATACCAGGGCTCTGATACCAACTGTAACAGACTCGACTGTACAATTTGATCAACGCTAAAAAACCCCATCATATGCTCTTAATTTGAGGGTAATTTTTTTTGTAAAGATTTCTACCAAAATTTTGGTAGAGTTTCGTTTGTATTTAGGGTATCCCAAGTTATCGACTACTATCAATTTACTCAATCAACCCATCATCATAAGGTCCTATAATTTCAGACTTTATTTCAATCATCAATATTCAACACCTCATACAATCCACAAAATATATATATATATATATATATATATATATATATATATATATATATATATATATATATATATACAAATCATATTATAATATTTAAAAGGAAAAAGGGATACTAACATGTGAAGAGAAAATTTAAAATATAATAAGTATTTTTAAACATTTCAAAAGAGTTAATTACAAGATAACTAATGTACTATATGTTGAGCTAAGACTTTTATATATACATCAAGATTTACACAAAAACATATTGTATATTCATGTTAATTCCCTTATGCTTAAGTTAAATATTTACATAAGCTTAACAAAGTGGAGTCCCAAACTAATGATCTTCCTGGACAGTTGATGGACATGTTACACAAACAACTAAGTAAGCATACCATTATGTTGATAAAAGAAATATATATGATCACGTAATGTATACGAATGAAGTATAAATTTTCTATCGAATCCATAGGAATTCTAACAATCAACTTATAATTTGCTTGTAAATCATTTAAACCCAATTAAAACTCATTTGCATATCCTTAATTTAAATACTCTTATTTACTTGCATGAACCGGGTGACTTTGTATAGTCCAACTTAGACATTTTTAGGCAATAATATTTATCAATTTCCCCTAGATCATTCAAACACGGATACCCTTTACAAATCGAGTCTTATCAATCGTTCCCAGGCGTCCCAACGCGGACAACATTAGTCAAAGTTAATCTTGTAGTTTCATCTCCTAGCAATTCTATCACAGATGCTATTAGCCGAAGCTAATTTTGTAAATATGCTAGATTTTATTTACATTGAACATGACATTTATTGTAATTGCATTCACCAAAAAAAAAATTAAATTGCATAAGTGCAAAGAGGAGGGAAAATCACGCACCTGCTTCGCCTGTCTCGTGACCTCCCCCAACAGAAGATCCAATCCTGGTCACTCCTCCTGAATCCATATTCATTCATTACACATATGTTACTTTTTATGCATGTTTATTTCTTCATCATAACATATATACACATATCATATATATTTTCAGAGTCAGTATCTCAACGTGCAAGTGTCCACACAACTAAGTTCTCATATATATATATATATATATATATATATATATATATATATATATATATATTGTTTAATCTGTTACTGTCTTAGACCTCAACCATTACTACTTGATCTGTTACTGTCTTACACCTCAACTGTTATTGCTTGATCTGTTACTGTTTTAGATCTCAACTATTACTATTTGATCTGTTACTGTCTTAGATCTCAACCGTTACTATTTGATCTGTTACTGTCTTAAACCTCAACTGTTAATGTTTGATCTGTTACTGTCTTAGATATCTCACCTTTTGTAATAGTCTCGTTGAATTTCATGGATTTTAGCCATCAAATTAACATCTCTAATGAATTATTAACGTCTCATAACTCCATTACATACAAAATCTAATAAGGACCAACAATCAACTATATTCCTCATCAAACATCTCCATGAATTTAAGAAGTTGTAAAGAGATATTCAAAAAAATAGTTCTGTTGCCTACATTGTTCATCAATTCACATCATGGAGTATAAAGCACTAACAGAGTAGCATAAAATAAGATTGAAAAACTCTCATCATTGGTTAACCACTAGCCCTATTTAATTATCAAAATTTTTTACTTCAACTACAATAATTTAATCATTTTACTCTAACTTTCACATTATTCCCCATGATAATTTACAGTAAAGTTTTATTTCTTCCAAATTCATTCAAGAACCCTAACTTTCCAAATTTCAAAAATTCAATCAATTAAAGACTTTAAGCCATTAAAAATAAAATTAAAAGTCTTTAGAATGCCCTACCAAGCAAATAATAAGACTCTAAGCACTACCCAATTCAAGCTTCCAACTCCTCTTCTTCTTTAATCTTGGTTGAACTTCCCTCTTTTTTTTCTAGGTTTCTCTTCCTTCCAATTAATGCTCACTAAGTTTGGTTAATGTTCCCTCAAGATCTCCTCTTAAGATTTTATGTTTTTATCATTTTGTTTTCTCTCTCACATGTAAATGATAGTTTCCCCTATTTCTCTCTATTTCTTTTTCTCTCTTTTTTCTTCTTGCCCGTGCACACACACATTCACACTTATATATATATATATATATATATATATATATATATATATATATATATATATAATTTTTACCAAATTCCCTCTATATCCTAAATAGTAAATTTCTTGTTCTTGAGATAAAATTCCTGGATCCTAGTATTTGTCTGTATAAAATTTTTATCCGGGTGAATTCGATTTTCATTTAGTTACATATTGATAATTTTATTTCTAGATAATTCACTCTTAGTAATATTTTATTCACTTTTCTGTTTTTTATTTTACACAGTTTGTTCTAATGCTTATTTGGTACTTCTGATAAATCTATTCTATAAGCATTTAAATTGCTTTTCAGACTAATTTTTAATTGGGGTTTACACTTGGATCCAGCGTTTGGACCCATAAGTAGTGGGTCTTGCGTCAGGACTTAATTCTCTTCAGTACGACGTCAGGACCTAACTCTCTTGGGAATTGCATTAGGACCCAATTATCTTGGGTTCGGCTTCAAAACTCAAGGCTGATGGGTCATGCGTTAGGACCCAACTCACTTGCATTACAACCCAATTCTCTTGGGGCCAGCATCAGGATCCAAGGGTAATGGGTCTTGTTTTAGAACCCAATTCTCCTGAGACCTGTGTTAGAATCTAATTCTCTTGGGTCCGGCATCAAGTTCCAACACTAATGTGTTTTAGGTTTCTAAATATTATTATTTGTGTTATAAATATTGTTATTTTTATTATACTTAAAAATATTATTATAAAAATATTATTATTTGTGTTATAAATATTATTATTTTTATTATAATTAATAGTATTAATATTAAAAATATTATTATTTGTATTATAAATGTTATTATTTTTATTATAATTAATATTATTAATAAATTTGAAAAGCATTATTATCAATATTGAAAAACAACCATAGATTTGATTTAAAAGGTAAAATTAAAAATTATTATTATTATTATTATCATTATTATTAATAAATTTAAAATAATACTATTATTACTATTGAAGAAAAATCATAATTTTTTTTAAAAGATTTAAAAATATAACAATATAGGTAGACAAGTTAAATATTATTATTTATATTATAAATATTATTGTTGAGTTTGGTGTTGCAACCAGACTCAATGCTTTTAGATCTAGTGTTACAGTCAGACTCAATGCTTTTAAATCCAGTGTTACAGTTAGACTCAACGCTCTTGGGTCTTATATTTTTTTGATATTTTTTATGAAAATAAAACGTTGACTCACGGTATAGCGCAGACCATCGAACTAGTATTAATCTAGATGACATAAATATAATGACAAAGTAAATATGACTTACTTGTTAAAGAAATTTAGATGAAAAGTAGGGAGTACAAATGTGCTATTAAGGATTCAACTCTTGTCCTTGAAGATAAATCTTCTATAAATAGTTTTTTTAAATTATAACAGCATCATCTTGAGAAATTGTATGATGGATCGAGGTTTATCAACTGTTAAAAAACTAGACTCAAATTCTATGTACAATATAAGAATCTGAAGCTCTAGAATGGATAGTAGAAAGTAGGAAAAAATAGCTAGAAAAGTAAGATAAGGAAGGCAAAAGAAATGGACTAGATCTTTGATGTCTACTTCTACCTTTTCTTTTCACTTCTTCTTAAAGGTTATGTAAACCCCAAGTTGAAATTTTTAGAAAATAAAAATGTTTCAATACTTATAGGGTGAATTCAAAATAAGAAAATAAATTACGAAGTCAAACATTTTACAAAAATATGGGTATAAAAACTAACAAATATTTAAGGATTAAAATGTGTGAAGGGAAGGATGAGGGAGAGATGTTAAACAAATTGTGAAATGAAGAACTAAAGCACACAACAAGGAGAAAAGTAATGTTAGGAACAAATTTGACCAAACTACTAAACAAGACCTAAGGCATATATAAGGGAGTATAAATACATTAAAAAAAAAAAAGAATTCCTGACCTTTCCTCTCACTTTCAATTAGAACAAGTTGAAGAGAAAAGATTGGCCTCCCTTTTATTGCACACATTTCTCACCCAAAACACCTTGCATGAACCTACGTGAGAGAGGAGAGTAATTAGGAAGTGTAGATCCATAAAATCTTGAGGTTTGGAGGGCACAAGGGCCGGCTGAAACAGTGATAAAGAGGAGAAGAAGAAAACCATCAAGAAAACACCCTCCATCTTTAGATAAAATCGTGAGGTAAGGATAAGCCCTTGCTATTCTATTGTTAATTTGATTTGTTTTGAATCCAAAGAGGGAAAAAACCCCAATATAAATAATTTAGGGTTCTTAGAACTTCATGATTTTGACAAAAAAAAAAACAAATGATGAAATTAAAAGGTTGAGATGAGAAGTTAAACATTTTCGGCTTCTATGACAAAAGAAAATGATAGAAATTAGTGGAACAAATTCTCTTTAGGGATGACCATGAAAGGAGAAAGAAAGAGAATAGAAATTTGATACTAATCTCTGCTAATTATGAATTACATAGTTATCCTAAGGCTAAATCAAGGGCTGAAACAGAAACTTAAACATTTTAGTATGTTACTTCCATTACAGATATGTAAGTATAGCAATTATGCTAATGTTAGGCATAGAAGTCGATTGAAATTGTTATAACATTACATATGAAAGTTGTAGATAAATGAGTTAGCTAACTTTTGGCACTGGTCTTACCTCATTTGGAGTTATAGAACTCCATATATAGGCAAACTACCGAGAGGAGGTTAAGCTGCTGGACAGATTTGTTGTTAACTTCTTGTTTGGTTTGGGATTTGATATTGACAGAGTATCATGAATTTTCCTTCATGTGGATATCTATAAATGTGTTACCTTTCAATTGACATAAATCTCACTTTGTTTGGAGTTATAGAACTCCATATACAGGCAAAATACTAAAAGGAGGTTAGGCTGGAAGCTGCTGGATAGATTTTCTATCTAACTTTTTGTTCAGTTTGGGATTTGATATTGACAAAGTATCATGCATTTTCCTTCATGTGGATATCTATAAATGTATTACCTTTCAATTGACATAAATTTCACTTTATTTGGAGTTATAGAACTCCATATACAGGCAAAATACTAAGACAAGGTTAGGCTGAAAGCTGCTGGATAGATTTGTTGTCTAACTTCTTGTTCAATTTGGGATTTGATATTGACATGGTATCATGTATTTTCCTTCATGTGGATACCTATAAATGTCTTACCTTTCAATTGACATAAATTTCATTTATTTGGAGTTATATAACTCCATATACAGGCAAAATACTAAAAAGAGGTTAGGCTGGAAGCTGTTGAATAGATTTGCTGTCTAACTTCTTGTTCAGTTTGGGATTTGATATTGATAGAGTATCATGCATTTTCCTTCATGTGGATATCTATAAATGTATTACCTTTCAATTAACATAAATTTCACTTTATTTGGAGTTATAGAACTCCATATACAGGCAAAATACTAAGACAAGGTTAGGCTGGAAGCTGCTGGATAGATTTATTGTCTAACTTCTTGTTCAGTTTGGGATTTGATATTGACAAAGTATCATGCATTTTCCTTTATGTGGATATCTATAAATGTATTACCTTTCAATTGACATAAATTTCACTTTATTTAGAGTTATAAAACTCCATATACAAGCAAAATACTAAGAGAAGGTTAGGCTGGAAGCTGCTGGATAGAATTGCTGTCTAACTTCTTGTTCAGTTTGGGATTTGATATTGACAGAGTATCATGCATTTTCCTTCATGTGGATATTTATAAATGTGTTACCTTTCAATTGACATAAATTTCACTTTATTTGGAGTTATAGAACTCCATATATAGGCAAAATACTTAGAGGAGGCTAGGCTGGAAGCTACTGGACAGATTTGCTGTCTAACTTCTTGTTCGGTTTGGGATTTTATATTGATAGAGTATGATGCATTTTCCTCCATAGTTATATATAAATGTGTTACCTTTTAATTGGTATAAAGTTCACTTTATTTGGAGTTATAGAACTTCATATATAAGCAAAATACTGAGAGGAGGTTAGGCTAGAAGTTGCTGGACAAATTTGCTGTCTAACTTCTTTTTTGGTTTGTGATTTGATATTGACAGAGTTTCATGCATGATCTTTAATGAAATTATGGATAAATGTGTTACCTTTTTATTGACCAAAGTTTGCTTTATTTAAAGTTACGAGACTCCAGTTATGAGTCATAAGTCACTAATTTACGTTGATGCAAAAACAAACTTAGTTGTAGGGGCACTTGCACGTTGATATAAAACCTTGAAAATATATACTTGATATGTATATGTATGTTATGATGAGGAAATGAACATGCATGGAAAGTACCATATGTATAATGAATGAATATGGATTTCCTTAAACATTTAACTTAAAGGAAACATGACCAAAGACTTCTTTGTGATTTAGGCGGATTGACTAGGATTGGATCTTTTGTTTGAGGAGGTCACGAGACAGGCGGAGAAGATGCGTGGTTTTACCTCTCCTTTACTCTTATGTAATTTAAAGTCTTCCCGATGAATACAATGACAATTAAGTTATGTTTAATGTAAACAAAGTCCGGTGTATTAACAAGATTAGCTTCGGCTAATAGCATCCATGATAGGATTATCAAAAAATAAACGTAATAGGATTGTCGGGAAATGAATCTCAAGATTATCTTAGGCTAATGGCATCTGTGATAGGATTGCTGGGAAGTGAATTACAAGATTCGCTTCAGCTAATGACGTCCATGTTAGGATGCCTGGGAATGATCGATAAGGCTCGATTCGTAAAAGGTATCCATGTTTGGATGACCTGAGAGAATTGATAAGTATAATTACCTAAACTATCCAAGTGGAACTATGCAAAGTTGAAGATTTAGTAAAACCAATTAAGTAAAGGTACTAGGTTCATACAAGAAAATAAGAGTATTCAATTAAGAATACGTAAATGATGTCTAATTGAGTTTTTAAATATATATGAAAGAATTTATAAGTTGATTATTAAAATTATTGGGAAACTAATAGAAAACTTATGCTTTATTTGTATTCATTATATGATCATTTTTGTTTCTGTTGACAATATAATTGTATGCTTATTAAGTTGTTATTGTAACAGGTCCATCTAATACTCAGGGAGCTCATTAGTTTTTAGGACTCTGCTTTGCTAAACTTATGTAAAAACATTTAGCTCAAGCATAATAGTATTAGCTAGGTTACGCAGTATGCTTTTGTGTAAACCTTGATGTTTACAAAACTATTGGCTCGGCATATAGTATGTTAATTATGTAAACTTTGATATAATGTATCAGTAAGAACTCCTTAGCTACTTTGTTTTTAACCCTTTGAAACTTTTAAGAATACTGATGTTATGTTTTAAATTCTCTCATTACATGTTTGTATCCCTTTTTCTTCTAGACTTTATTATACGATATATGGGCTATATTTATATTGATCTTATTCGTAGGGTGTGTGTGTGTGTGTGTGTGTGTATAAATTGTGTGCATGAATTGTATGAGGAGTTGAGTATTAATGATGTAAAATAAAGTTCAAAATTATAGGACCTTGTTTTGATGGCTTGAATGGGTAAATTGAAAGAAGTTGATAACTTGGGACGTTCTAAATACAAAGGGAACTTTGGCAAAATTTCAGTGAAAATATCGGTAGACTTTCATATATTACCATATATATATATATATATATATAAGAAAAAAAAACAATTTACCCTCAAATTAAGAGTATATATTGGGATCTTTTAGTGTTGACGAAATTGAAAAGGTGGGATTGTTATAGTTGGTATTAGAGCCCTCGTATGGATTTTAGGAAAAACTCGAAACAAAGGGTAATGATGTTATTAATTTATTGCAGGATGGTACGTACTCGCCAAGAGATTAGAACAAATCTATCCTCTATAGGGAAGGGGAACAGAGATATAGACTTTTACAAGGGACGAGAAGAGAGCCTTTTAAAAGATACTGCTTGACATGCACCAGCACTATCAACGCAAGCAAGGCATGAAGAATCGACGGGGCCTCAAGTCAGACAGGTACCGAGGCAAGCTGGGGATGTTCAGCCGACCGTGTCAACCCTACTGGAACGAGCAGAGGAGCCCCCACAAACTACACCTGGAAGGCCATCTGTTTCTTATGTTGATTTGATGCTCCTAGCCCAACTACTCAAAGCAGTAGTGGAAGGTATGACTAGTGTTGCCGCTCATATGCCAGCACCTTCACTCGCACCCATCGCACCAACTGTTTTAGAAGTAGCTACAACTACTGATAATGTAGTACATTTGGTTCGATCGGTAAAAAGTATGTAGTACATTTGGTTACTTTTTTGATAAAAACTGAATCGAACCGAAAATGATCACCTCTAGGTGCAACTTTTTTTTTCTTATTTTAGGGCAAGAAATTTTTTTCCTAACAAAAACATATGCACCTCTTTTTTTTTCCACCAAAAACAAAAAAAATGTGGGGATACTGACTCGAAACATGTATTCATATGATCATAAATGATAAAGGGTAGTCCAAATCATTAAGCGATTAAGCTTTAGCTTATGTTTTAATTTTATTTATTTGAACTTTTAGTTGAAATTTATTAATTATATATTATTTGTTGGATTTGATTTAATTATTTTTTAGTATTTTATTTAGTGGATTATAAACTTAATTATTTATTCTAGTTATGGTTTTAGTATTTGATCAGCTTTTTCTTCTCTTTCGAGCTTCTTCTTCTTTTCTTTCTTCTTCAACTTCAATCTTTTTTGTCTCGTATCAAATTTGATATTAGAGCATTGTTCTTAGGTGGGATTAGAGTTGTTTTCTTCAATTGTAGTCATGATTCAGAAGAGGGAGAGGAGGCATGTGAGAACCAAAAAGGTATGCACATTGGAGAAGAAGAAGCTACTGAGAGAGGATGGAGGTGGTGATACTACAGTTCTTGTCCTTTTTCTCTTGAACAAATTGATGGAGAACACACGAGGCGAAGGTGTGTTGTTTATTCTTTCAGTAAGGGTTTTTTGATCGATTTTTGTCCTTTCGTCGCTCTCTTTATGATTTCCACTTGCCATTAAAACCAATCTTATTTCAGAAGACCTTTAACAATGAATAAAGGATGTTTTTGGTGTTGTTACTATTTTGTTTTGTTTTAATTCTCGCTATGGGTAAGATTGATTTGGCTTTGGCATGCTATGGAAAATGCATGTGCAGTTCTGCCTTTCAGGCAGATCCGGACCTAATGACGGCAGGTGTCTTGTTTTTTTATTTTCAGGTTTTGTTTGGAACCAATGGTTGTTATGTGACATAAACATTTATATTACTTTTTTTTTTTGTTATATATTGTGTTTTGATTTTTTTCTTTTTATTTTATAAAAATAGTATTTATTGCTATTTATCTCTAATTATTTTACTTTATTTTATTTTTTGATCAAATTTGACACTTTTTAATCCTTAATCTAATTAGATATTGTTTTGATTTTGTTTCTCATTATTTGATTTTTATTTTTTTAGTGTCGAATTTGATCTTTATTCTTTTTTTACTTATGTTTATTCTGTTTTGAATAATTTTTTTTTATTGTTTTTTTAATGATTTCATCACTTAGCTTCTTTTTTTTATATATTATTATTGAATCATGACTTTTAAAGGTTTGCACGGGTTGATTTTGGTTTCTTCAAGTCTTTTTTATAAAATTAATTTTTTTAATTTTATTCTTCAATATTTAATTTTTATAAAATTGGTTTTATTGTTTTTTTTTTCGCTTTCCTTTCCATAAGATTATCCAAATCACATGCCCATAGTCAAATGGGTGACTTGGGTTGGCTCATATATTTTTTGTTGCTTTTTTTTACTGAGTTTCAAGCCTCAACTTTTTTTCATTAAGAATTTTGCTATATTGTTTTGTTTTGGGTTTACCTTTTATATGGTCAGTCCCAACACCATAATCATGAGTTTTGAAAGTTAACAACGGTTGACTTTGGTATTTTTTGTTTTTTTAATTTCACTCCTCAACTTTTATTTTTTTTAGTGTTATTCTTTGTGCTTTTCTTTATCACTTTCTTTTTATTAGGGTTATCCTGATCATGTTTCCATGGTCGTGAGGTTAGCGAGTTAACCCTGGTTGATTCATATTTTTTTCATGTTGTTTTTTTATTGAAATTTTCATGCCTCAACATTTTTTTATTGAGAAATTTACTTTGTTGTTTTTTTGGGTTTGACTGATGCGTGAGCAGTCTTGGTCTCAAGATCACAATTACAAATTTCAAATATTAACATGGGTTGACTCTAGTAGTTTTTTTAGTCATTTTTTAATATATATATATATATATATATATATATATATATATATTAATTTCATCCTTCAACATTTAATTTTTCTAGAAGCTGGTCTTCATATTTTCTATGGGATTATCACAATTATGTACCAATGGTCGCAATGTTAACGGATTAATAAGGGTTGACCCATATTTTTTTCATTTTTTTTAATTTTTTTTAATTTCATCATTAAACATTTAGTTATTTTATAATTGACTTCATGATTTGATTCAATTTGCTTTTATTTGTGATTTTTTTTATCTTTTATTTGCATAGATAATTGTTTGATTAAATAAAAAAAATATATTCTAAAAAACAAAGCTATTAAACACGGCTTAGTGCATGAACCATGTTGCGAAATCAAATATCCTTATATTTTTTTCAATTTCATCCTTCAACATTTAACTTTTTTAGAATTGGTATTTGTGCTTTTTATTTCACTTTTCTTTATATAAAATTATCTCAATCATGTGTCTATTGTCACAATGTTACCATAATTGTTTTAAATATAAAAAAAAAAACTTTAGAAAATATAATTGTTAAACATAACTAAATGCATTAATTATTTATATTGTAAGATTAAATATTTTATTCTTAATTATCTCTTTATCAACTATTGATCTAATTGCTAAATATATATATAGACATTTCTATTTATGATAGAAAAATATTGTATATTAAAGAATGCGTTGTAAAACCTATTTATTAATTTTTGTTTACTTAAAAAGAAATAACCGCTCGGCCGCGGAGCGCGGGTACAAAACTAGGAAAATGTTTTAGTGAGACCGTCTCCTATAACCAAATTAAGTTTAGGACAACGTCTAATATCATCATATCGGAACAGCCATTCTCTGGGCACGGACTCGAGCTGAGGACAATCCGAGATAATCAATTTGCGAAGAGAGGTGAGGTGCTGAAGCCCCATTACAGATTTCAGATTTATCAGACCTGATATTTGAAGAGATACAAGGGAGGAGGGCAGCTTTTCTCCTGGCACGGACTCGAGCTTAGGAGAACTACAGATATGTAATTCACGAAGAGAGGTGAGGTGCCGAAACCCCTTATATTCCAGATCTTCCAAATCCCAGATTTCAAGGTCTTCAAGGGAGGAGGGAAGTGTGCCTTCTTGAAAGGACTCAAGCTTAAGGCTCCTCCTTATCTTCATTTTGCGAAGAGAGGTGAGGTGCCGAAGCTCCTTGTAGTCCCGGTCTTGCTGATCCCATAACTGAAGGAATTCAAGGGAGGAAGGCAGCCACTGCAACGATTCAAGTTTAGGACAACTCCCGATCTTCAATTTGTGAAGAGAGGTGAGGTGCTGAAGCCCAATGTAGTCCAGAGATTCCAGTTTACAGAGATGAAGGTATTCAAGGGAGGAGGGCAGCGCCCGTTCTGATATGGACTCAAGTTTAGGGTAACTCTTGATACTCAAATTTGTAAGAGAAGTAAGGTGATGAAGCCCCTGGTATTCAAGGGAGGAGGGCAGCACCTGTTCTGATATGAACTCAACTTTAGGGCAACTCTTGATCTTCAATGTGTAAAGAGAGGTGAGGTGATGAAGCCCCTTGTAGTCCAGAGATTCTAGATTTCTGAGATAAAGGTATTTAAGGGAAGAGGGAAGCGCCAGCTCTGATATGGACTCAAGCTTAGGGCAGCCCGCGATATACAATCTCTGAAGAGATGTGAGGTGATGAAGCCCCATGTAGTCCAGAGATTCTAGATTTCTGAGATCAAGGTTTTCAAGGGAGGAGGGAAGCGCTTGCTCTGATATGGACTCAAGCTTATGGCAACCCTCGATACCCAATACCTGAAGAGAGGTGAGGTGATGAAGCCCCTTATAGTCCAGAGACTTCAGGTTTCCCAGACGATTGATTACAAGGGTTGTAAGAGTAGAGGGCAACGTCTCCTCGTCAAAAGACTCCACATCGTTCCCAGTAAATATGAAGCATGAAAGAGAAGGGAGTGCTTGCAAACCACATACCTTGAGTTTGATACAATCTTCAATGCAAAGTGTGTGTAATTTGGAGGGTAAACCTCCTTCAGGAAACGAATCAACTTCTGGAAGTGAGATCAATTGCAAATTCTGTAGGGAAGGGAGGAGGGAATGCATGTTTTCCGGCAACGACTTCAAATATGAGCAATCCTCTAACACAAGCCTTGTCAAATCTGAGGCAGCTAGTCCTCCTTTGGGGAAAGACACCAAATTAGGACAGTGACTGATTGTCAGATGACAGAGAGCAGGGAGAGGTCCCTCGCCTATACAAAGGGATTCGAGATTGGGACAGTGTTCGATGGTAAGTGTGGATACCCGGGGTAAAAGGTCTAGCTGGCAGCGCTTAAATGAACTACATTCCTTGATTTTGATTTCAGTGAAAGAAGAGGGATCCAAATGACTCATTTGCTCCATTCCCTTTAGCTGGGGATCTCGTCTAAAATGAAGGCACGGTAGATCTGATACCCCAGATATACGGCTTTCATCGCCCTCAGATACATTGATTACGTCGAGCATGGGAGCCTCTGGAATTGAAACCACAAGCTGTGGACACGCTCTAATCTCAAGTATCATTAAAGAAGGAAGGTGATTAGGCAAGCCATTTGTTAACTCGGGACAACCTGCTAACAAGAGCTTTGCAAGATGAGGGAAAGCACCATCTACATCTGTATTCCATTTCTGCCAATTTTTCATCCCCTCAAACTTTAATTTTTTGAGGGATTTAAATGGCTTCTCCATCGAAGAGTCACTTTCATAGAACTCAGGACCAACAGCCACGACTTCATCAAATCCTTCAATTTCGAGCTCTTCAAGAGAAGGCAGCTGCCCCACTGATGGCAAGTGGATGCAGTTCTTACATCCATAAAGAAGCAACGCTACCATATTTGAGAAAGAAGAGTTTCCAAGCCAGCCTGGAAACGTTGTACCGCCGTAACCAATAATGGCAAGCTCTTTCACATCTTCAGAAGGCTCCAATTTCTCAAGTACATCTCTCTCGTGTGGTGTGTCATCCGTACTGCCATCCCACCTCAACCCCAACTCCTCAATCTTCTTCTTACCCTTCAAATTGGCATCCAAAGCATCTTGAGCATTTGCAACATCTCTGAGATTCCGAATAGAAAGTTTTTTCCTTATATGTGAGAGCTTCCCCAACTCTTTCATGCTAGACCCGCTATCTTTTCCCACGATGTAAGAATCCAAAATTCGAAGCTTCGTGAGTTTCCCCATTTTTGGTGGCATCTCTTTCAAATTTGTCCCTTCAATATCAAGATGTTGTAAGTCGACCAAGTTGGAAAGGTTGGATGGCAACTTCATGAGATGTCGGCACTTCTTTAACAATAAGCTTTGCAAATAGTACAAGGTGCACACACTTTTAGGTAACCTTTCAATGGCGGTGCAAGAAAGGTCCAAGTGCCGCAAATGTTTTAAGTTGCCAATGGAATTGAGCAACTGAGAAGAAATATGCAAATGTTTTAAGTTGCCAATGGAATTGAGCAACTGAGAAGAAATATCTTTTGGATGACATAAAGATAGCATTCGCAAGCGCTTAAGATTTGGCAAAATGTCATTCAGTGCCTCAATATCAACTTCCCTTAAAATATAAAGTGGAAACAAGGTGCGCCACTGTTGGACTCCATGAATGCAACGAAATATCCGAAGTCCTCCGCCATATGCTGCCGCTGAAGTGATTGACAAATAACGAGTCCTTTCTGGAAGCGAGCATGAATGTTCACCCTCCAACCCAGAGCCCGATTCATTAATACCAAGCTTGAAGCAAAATTCTCCTGACACGTATTCAGCTAAATCACTTATGAGGTCATGCATGCTGAAAAAAGAATCACCAGTGGATTGCTGGAAAAGTGACCTGGAGACAAGATCATCAAAGTATTTTTCACCTATATCTTCCATCTCCTCAACGCCTCTGGGCTGGCCTAGAAAACCATGTGCCATCCATTCAGTGATTAATCCATCCTTCTTGAATAAATGACCCTTCGGTAATATTGCACAATAAGCAAAACAACGTTTGAGGTGTGAAGGGAGATAATAATAGCTCAATGTTAGAGCTGGAGGGATGTTTTCATTCGACGAACCCCACATACTGCTATTGGATATCTTCTCCCATTGCTTGACATCTACTACGGAGTGCAAAAGACCCCCAAGAGTTTTCGCTGCCAGCGGTAAACCTTTGCACTTTCTCACTATTTCTCTGCCAAATGCTTCCAAGTGTGAGACTACTCCAGAATTTACACCACTAAATGCATCCCTTGCAAACAACTTCCAGCAATCTTCATCGCTTATTACATTCAAGCGGTGAGAGGGGATGACAGTTTGCGTGACTTTTGCTACATCTTCATCCCGTGTTGTCACGACAATCTTACTTCCTTGCTCAACATACCGCAAAGGCTGCAGTAATTTATCCCATTCATTGTACTCAATGTTCCACGCATCATCTAGAACAAGTAGAAGTTTTTTCCCTTTCACTGCCTCCATTAGAAATTCATCTGGTTCTTTGGTGCGGCAAGTACTTGCGTTGATCTTATCAAGAATATCCTTAATAATCCTGGTGACGTCAAATTGTTGAGAAGCCCAGACCCAGGCTTTGAGCTCGAAGCACTGCTTTACCCTTTCGTCGTTGAAGATAAGCTGAGCAAGAGTGGTTTTACCAATCCCGCCCATGCCCACAATGGGAACCGCACATAAATTCGAGCCATCTGTGTTGTGTTGTGTCAACAAGTGCTCCATTATGGCTTCCTTATCAGCGTCCCTTCCATGTACATGAGATTCAATAACCAGTGGAGTTGTTTTCTCTGACAATGGTCTCCATCCACCAGTACCTTCTATGTGGCGCAGATCACCCTTTTGTTTAACTAAACGTTCAAGCTTCTCAAGGATCTTTTGTAACTCTGCTCCCATCTCTTTCATCCTTTTATTAGCTGGGTTTAGAAATGGAACCCGATTCCTTACCTGCAATGGTGGACTAAATATATGAGAATTCAGGAAAACATTATAATTTTATGATATCAAAACATAAACATTTTCTTTCTACAGGTCTTTTTCAAGAATTTACGATTGTTGATGCTAACTTAATGTAATTAAGCAGTAAAGCTCAAGTTTTAAAAAGATATTGATTAAATGCCATTAGTTATTTTCATAGCCCTTGCTATATCATATTATTTTTATATATATAATGAAATTAATTTTTTTTATAAAATAAAAATGGAAAAATAATTTTATTTTAAAAAATAATTGTTTTCAATTTATAATTATGCTAATAAAAAATCAGTGCATAATATTCCTTGGTGATTATTATATATATAATTACTAAGAAAATTAATATTTATAAAAATGGGTTTTGAATCTCGTAAGTCCTAATAATTCATCACTAAAAATATTGAAAGACAATTCGATTTTCTATCCCTTGTTTTTTCAGAACAAGTAATATCCATTTATGTTCTTATAAAAAATATATAATTTAATTAAAATTGACAAAATTTATATAAATAATTCAGATTTTAAAAATCCAAAGCCCATGTTTAGAAAACTAATTAATAAATGAGAATTTGCAAGCATAATTTCACCACAGACACCAAAAGCCAATAATATATATTAGTTGCTTAAAAATGAATACTCTTTAATTAAAACTCACAGAAAGACAACCACCATGCCTGAAATAATTTTTATGAGGAAGCAAGGTCTATATGCTTACCCAATTGCTGTCAGGTCTATCAATGTCCTTGGATCGTAGATATTCATAATCAATCTCCTCCGATATGTCCTCGGCTTCATAGACAGCATGTTTAACATCATTAAGCCAGTTCTTCACAGCACGCCTTGTAATCTGCTTCTCCTCCGCATCGTCGAGTAGTCCGTTGACAGTATTCAGTGTTTCTTTCAGCTTTTCCAGAAGACCATCGTCGAGCTTGTGGCTTTTGAAGAAGCCCAGAACCTGACGAGAGGCCAACCTTTCGACCAAAACCTGAATGACAGGAGAGAGAATTGATCCTGCGATCAACTCCAGAGCCATGGTGGATTTTTGCAGAAAGGGTGAGGGTGGGAATAAGTGAGAGAAAAAGAGAAGTAGAAAGCAGGAGCCTTGGTGGATTTTTGCGAAAGGGTGAGAGAGTGATCATGTGAGAGAGAATGATAAGCCACTGGATTGCATGAAGGGAATACGTAGATTTTAAAGGAAAAGAAGAGGCAAGAAAATTATATTAATTATATTATATTGTATCAGCGCTCCACGATTAAGGGACCGGTATTATTGCTGTGTTTTTATACTATTAATAAATCTGTTTATTGAAGAATAAAAAGATAATATATGTGTTTAATACAATAATTTTAAGATTAAATTAAGAAGTTGATTTTTCTAATAAAAAGTAAAAGATAAGTACATATGAAAATATATGTTAAGTGCATATTGAAAATTAAGAGTCATGTTAGTCGACGATAATATGGATGCATTAAATATTATAATAGAGGAAATAACAAAGACAGCGAGACCATTTTCATAGTTATTTTTTATTTAATTCTATGGAAATTAAAATAAATATTTGAAAGAGTTTGAGTGATTTAAATTTTATATAAAAAAAATATTTTTGTCAAAATCTTCATCTTCTTTTTTTTTTTTCCTATTTTGACTAAACATGTTTTTTTATTAGTAACATGATTTTTTCAATTAAAACTTAAAGTAATTAAAATCAATATTCTTAAGAATTCTAATAATTTAAATTCATGAGGAAAAAAATATATTTCTTTGGTCAAAATCCCCTTCTCCTTATTCATTTGCTTTTTATTTTGAAGAAAACATGTTTTTTTTTATTAGAAGTATTTTTTTTAAATAAAAACTCTTCATGATTTGAAAAAAAAAAGTTTCAGTAAAACAAAATCATGTCTTGATAATTGTTTATGCACTTGTAAGGAAAAATAAAAGAATAAATAATTCATAGAAACAAAATAAAAATTCACAATAACAAAATATATATTTTATTCTTATGTAAAGATTCATGTGCAATATTTAAAGGTCAAGTGAATGGAGCTCATGCGCACCTATGCTTGAAATACAACTCACCAAAATACTTCTCTTTTCTCTGACGACTTTATCTCTGTACTCTTATCCTTAAGGAATTGAAATGTGAGGAAAATGAAGTTTTAGAATTAAATATAAATAGCTAAAACTATAAGGATAAAATAAAAACTTTAAGAACCAAAATGTAATTTTAGGAGAATTGCAAGGACCAAAACTCAATATTCAAAGAGTGAAACTGTGGAAAATGAAGTTAATGGCTAAAATGTAAACTTATAAAACTACGAGCTACATTCAAAAATATTTTTGGAAAAATAAACTTCATTTGAGTATTTGGTAGAAGGCTGACAAACATCGGTAAAATCATAGTTTTAAGATCTGGTTCGGTCTAAAATTCACAATAACAAAATATTATTTTAATTTTATATAGTGAACTTTGAAATGAGTAAGTAACTAACTGAAAAATATGAAGAAAAAAAAAGGGGTCTCTAGATAGGAAAAAAAAACACATTTGAGAAAGAAAGAAAAAAAGGTCTCTACTATGTTTCTGTCAAGTCACCTGAGTTTCAGGTTGACCCTTTCTTCAGGTCAATTGCAGACCCAAATATTGAATGAAACAGACCCGGTCAAGGCCCCGGGTCACTCAGAAAATTTTTTCAAAAATATTTGATGTTTTATTAATTTATATAAAAAAATAAGAAACAATTCATGTGAATATAGGCTATACATGTTGTAAACAATTAAGTTTAAAATATTATTTATATAGTGAACTTTGAAATGAGTTAGTAACCAACTAAAAAATATGAAAAAAGAAGAGTCTCTACCAGGTTTCTGCCGGTTTACCCGAGTTCCAGGTTGACCCAGCAGGTCGACCAGTTTACTCAAAGCAAATTGTAGGCCTAGAATTTGAATTAAACAAACTCAGCCAACGTTGTTGGGCACCGGACCCAAACTTGGGTCTAGCTGCGAATCAGACCCAATGTTTTTGGGTTTAGCTATCAAGCCAGACACAACAACAATTTTTAATTAAATACAGAAAAGACAATGTTCTTCACAGGCACTATAATGTTGTCCACGGTATAAACACTCTATATTTACAATATCGTTCATGGTGTAATGAGTTTATATTCACAATATTTTTCCTAAGTATAGTATAATAATAGCAAATTTAAAAAGTGTAATTGTTGGCTTATAAAAAAGACCGATGTTCTTACAAATTGAACGGTTAAATACTTGTGAAAAAATAAAAAAGGAGAATAATTTAAAGATGAACTCGAACTTTTCCATTGATTGAGCTTGTGCCTTTTGAAAAAGCCTCGAACCTCAGGAGAGGACAGCCTGGGGACCAAAACCTCAATGACAGCACAGATAATTGACCTCCACTCAACTCCAGAGCTATGGTGGATCTTTGCGGAAGGACAAGAGTCTCAAAAGGATGGGAGGAAAAAAAAGGAGAAGAAAGCAGAAGCCATTGTAGATCTTCGCGGAAGGTGTGAGAGAGAAGGCCGTGGAAAGCAGAATCCAATGAATTGCATAAAGAGAACAAACATACAGCATTTTAAAGGAAAAAAAGAAGAAGAAGACATGAATGTGGTAGTCTTTTTTATCAGCATGATTAAGGCATCAAACTTTATTTATTTAGCTAATCAGATTGAGGATTTTATAGCTTTTCTCTTTCAAGTGAAAATTTGTAATATATATATATATATATATATATATATATATGAAAAAAAAAAGCAACAATAATGTATAGAAAATAATGATAAATTATAAAATGATTTTATAATTTTAGAGACAATAGTGTATAGAAAATAACGATTCTAATTTGAAGAAAAAAAATAATTTATTTATAGCTATTTATCATTCTCAATTAGTGTTTTTTTTTCCACTCTCCTTTTCTTATTCCTATCTAAGACCCCGTTTGTTTGCTGAAAAGTAGTTTCTTTTTGGAAAGTGAATTCCGGGGAAAGTGAATTCCGGGGAAAGTGAATTCCAGGAAAGTGAATTTCGGGAAAGTATTTTCCGATGTTTGGTAGTGTAATGGAAAATAAGTTGGAAAACACTTTCCAGTGTTTGGTTATGTCATGGAAATGAGCTGAAAAATAACTTATTAATGTTTTATTTTTCTCAAGTTTATTAAAATAATGAGGAACAAATCTTACAAATTAAAAAGTTGAATGAGAATGAAATTGAAAAAAAATATAATTTCATAAAT
>Ga0325404_1001494_pt1 | contig 24739 bp, 12 predicted proteins | sample PopdelMetagenome_18_FD_205664 | JGI IMG/M metagenome (GOLD analysis project Ga0325404, IMG submission 205664) | Populus deltoides microbial communities from Bellville, Georgia, United States - Xylem-Control-R1 | ecosystem: Host-associated > Plants > Phyllosphere > Stem > Wood/Secondary xylem...
ATGATGTAATAAGAGTAATTAATTTTACAATATTTAAATTTAAAACCATCAATATTAATATATTTTTTAAAAAATTATTTTATAATCTCAATTTCAAAAACATTCTTAACCAAACACATTAAACTACCTTTTCTTAAACCTCAATTTCAAACACAGTTTTAACCAAACACCTATTTTTTCAAACCAATTTGAACTAAAAGTACTTTTTATAAAACAACTTTTTTTAAACCACAACAGTTACCGCAATACCAAACACACTCTAAATTGCAAACACTTTTCTTTTCTTTTCTTTTTTCTTTTTGCTTGAAGATATGATGTTTTTTTTGTTATAATTTTTTAATTTATTATTTTTTTTAATATTAAAATGACTGAGAATTTAATTTTGTGATTTATTTTTTATTATTTTATCTTTATAAAACGTTAGTGTGGTTTGCAGGTTTGTTAAAATAACGAGGGTTGTACTGGTTTATGGGTTTGATTGGAATTTTTTTTCTAATTTTTTTTTATTGAACTTAACATTTTTATAGACAATTTTTTCTCATGTAATAAAAAAAAAAGCGTTTTAGAGAAAAACCATGTTATTAAACTTTATAAAGTAAAAACAATTAAAGGGTGTAGAGAAATTATTGTTTACCCACACCTATTGGCAATGTGGATTACAATAGTAATCGACAATGCTTTTCTTTTCTTTTCTTTTTTATTATGATTTTTTTTCATTTATTTTTTATCGATTTCATCTTTTAAAATTGAGAATCTAGTTTTGTAATTTGTTTCATTTTATTTTGCCTTTATATGAGGTTATCATAGTTTGCGAGTTTACAAAGATAACCCATGTTGCCTTGGTTTATGGGTTTAATGAGTTGTCTTTTTTTCTAAATTAAACTTGACTTTTTTATAGTCTATTTTTTTTTTATATAGTTAAAAAATAATTTTAGAGAAAAAGTCATGTTATTAAACTTCCTCACAAAACATTATGGATTGTTACAATGTTTCCCCACATTGGTTTTTTTCATCTTTCATATTGCTTGAACACATGGTTTTTTTTCCTTTTCCTTTTGTTTTTTTTGTCATGAATTTTTCTAAAATTATTTTTATAGATTTTATTTTTTTAATATTGGGATGGCTAAACATTTAGCTTTGTAATTTGTTTTCCTTTTATTTTGTCTTTCTATGATGTTAGCGTGATTTATGGGTTTGTCAAGTTAACTCAGGTTGCCTCGGTTTATGGGTTTGGTGAGGTATGTTTTTTAATTAAACTAGACTTTTTTATATTTTATTTTTTTATCATATCATTAAAAAAAATTTTAGAGAAAAATCATATTATTAAATTTTATAAAGTAAAAACAATTAAATGGTGCAAGGAAACTACTGTTCACTCACACACATTGCACTATGAATTATAATAGTAATCAACAATGTTTTGCTTTTTTTTTGTTTTTGAATTTTTGTTATAATTTTTTTAATTTTTTTTCGATTTTATCTTTTAATATTGAGATGGTTAACTTCATAATTTATTTCTGTTTATTTTGTTTTTCTATAAGGTTAGCATGATTTATAGGTTTGTTAGGATAAACTCAGGTTGTCCTGATTTACAGGTTTGATGGGGTGTTTTTTTTTAATTATTTATTTCATCCTTAGATATTATATTAATTGGGAATTCAGGTTCATAACTGGTTTTGTTTTATTTTTTACGAGGTTATCGTAGTTTAAAAAAAGTCTCGATATTGGGTCGATGTTTGATTTCACAATTGTTCATTTTTGTTATCATATAGTTAAATAAATAATAGTTAAAAAAAACAAATTATAATCCTAGTGGAATCCATAATCTGGTTCACAAGTTTGACTTGATAGCTCGTGTTATCTGATTCACAGGTTTGACGAGTTTATCCATCAACCAAATATGTTTTTTTTTTGTTTTTGGTATTTTAATTGTTTTATTTGTTTTTCGATTTCACTATTTAATATTGGATAGGTTGCAAATTGATTACATGATTGATTTTTATTTGCTTTTTATAGGGATGATTGTTTTGAATAAGTGTTTATTTTTATTAATATTTAATTTTGTGAGTATTTAAATCTCATTAAATTATTCTTTGTTTAAGTAAAATGTTGATATGAAATAACGAAAGAAAAAAAAAGTCAAGGGTTACTATCATATCATATCATTTATTGTTTGTTTTCTTTGATTGAATCTCAATTTAGAACATGTCTGGGAGTGGGTGTGCTAACTTTTGCTTTTGAGTGCTTTTTAAAATATAATTGTCTCCGGAAGTATTAAACTATTTATTTTTTAATTTTTTTTGATAAATTTGATATGCTGATATCTAAAATAAAAAATAAAAAATAAATTTATTTTGATATATTTTTAAATAAAAATCACTATTAAAAATTACCTTACATTATAATATCAAATACGCAATTAATATAATATCAAACTATTTTACTTGATTTTTCTTGGAATACAAATTAACAAGAGAGCTTCAAGTCAATATTTTTCTGAAGAGGGGAACATGAATACTAGAGTTGTTTGGTAGATGTAGTAGCAATACTCCTACTTTTTGTGAGGGGTACTTTGGTCATATTATCATTTACTTATTCAATGAAAGATACCCTGATTGGTCCTTTATCACATATAAAGAAAAAAGGTTGATTGAAAATTAATAATAAAAAAATTCCCTATTATTGGTTTAGGCTTATAAAAAAAATGATCTTTTTTGTTATTGGAGAACACAATTAATATATTTTATATTTCAATTTCATACCCTCGTTATTGCTAATAATAGCAAATATAGTTCTTTACGTTAATCCAAAATCTTTATTATAATTTACAGTGAATAAGTTTAGTTGGTATTTATAATTAATATAATATCAGCTCGAGTTTGAGACTTTGAATAGGTGGTCAAAGACAGCTCAATTCCCCTTTACTCCTATGTTTTTTTAATCTGTAGTGGTGACGTTTTTCAAAAAAAAACATTTTTTTATAAATATATTAAAATAATATTTTTTAAAAATTTATTTTTATATCTGCATATTAAAAAAATTTAAAAATAATTTTTTTAAAAAAACTCTAACACGGACATCACCTTCAACCTTTTAGACCTTATTTGTTTTTGTGTTTTTAAAAAACTGAAATTGTTTTATTTTTTCTACTTAAAATTAATATATATATTTTTATATCATTTTAATATTAAAAATAATTTTTAAAAAATAAAAAAATATTATTTTAATATATTTCAAACAAAAATTATTTGAAACTCAATCGTCGCCCCGATCCAAAATCGCTATTAGAAGGAGGCTTTTTGACTTTAAAACGTAGTTGAAGATTTCGGCTTGCTTTTTGGTAGCCTGTTCTAGCATTTTTAGTGATTTAGGTGATTAATCCACAAGTTAATTCAATGGATTATGCAAATCGCTTTTTAAGTCGGTTCCTAACATTTCTAATTTTTTTTTAAAAAAGCAGTCAAAGTTAAACATTACCAAAGCGTATGGGTTTTAAATTGTTTGGCCACGCGCTTAGCTCTGGCCTGGAATAATTAATTTTTGAGACAGGGTGTGGGGCCCGGAGATCTAAAAATATATTCTGAAATACTGGTCAATTATGTATGGCACCGAAGGCATTCCAGCGTACCAAACTATGCGAGCCCAACTACCTTTGAAAAATTGAAATAAATAAGCCTATTATTTATTGTCTCGTAAAATCTTAGGCATTGGTCCGTTGGATATTGCATGTTTAACCACAGGTATTGAAGTTGATTCATGACAAAGTCAATCCCTTAATTTTATTTTCTTAAAAAAAAATCAAAATATTATCATTTTATTTTTTTAAAAAGGTTGATGGTCTTTTTTAGAGATGATCATTTCCGGTTCGGTTTATATATAAAAAAATAACCAAATTAATTTTTTTAAAAAACAGAAATCAGTTTAAACCGACCGATTTTGGTTTTTAGGACAAAAACCGGTTTAAACTGGTTTAACTTGGTTTTTCAGGTTGACTCGGTTTTGGCTCGGTTTTTTCCGGTTGGGTTCAGTTCGGTTTGATTTTTTCGATTTCAGGCTTATAAAACCAAAATCAAATTTGTTGGTTTTTTCAAAATTTTAATCGGTTTTTTTTCACAGTTCGGTTTTTTTGGTTATTTTTTTTCCGGTTTTCTCAGTTTAATCGGTTTTTCAGTTTTTTTGCTCACTCCTAATATTTTTTAACCAAATTTCACCGGGTCAATCTAGATCGTAAATCAACCAGTATTTTTAATCAAATCTTTCAATTTTTTATTTTCTTTTGTTTTTTTTATGAAACCCCAATAGATTTAGACTCGAAATCAATCTTTTTAGCCTATCAATGTTTTATAATAATATTTTATACATATATTTAGGCTCCGTTTGTTTACTGGAAAGTAGTTTTCTTTTGGAAAGTGAATTCCGGGAAGGTGAATTATTTTCTGATGTTTGGTAGTGTAATGAAACATAAGTTGGAAAACACTTTCCAGTGTTTAGTTATGTCATGAAAAATAAGCTGGAAAATAACTTATTAATGTTTTATTTTTCTCAAGTTTATTAAAATAATGAGGAACAAATATTACAAATTAAAAAGTTGAATGAGAATAAAATTGAAAAAAATATATAATTTCATAAATTATCTCAAATAAAATAAATAATAATCAAAATAATAGAGATCAAATCTAAAAAATAAAAAATAAATAAAATATGAAGAAATTAAAATAATAATAATTAACATTTCATAAATTATTTCAAATAAAATAAGTAACAATCAAAAAAATAAGTATCAAATTTGATAGATAAAAAATTTCAATAAAAAAATAATAAGAAAAAAGCAAGTAACAATTATAAAAATAAGGACCAAAATTAATATAAAAATTAAATTTTAAGAGATGAAATTGAAAAATAAATATTCAAAACAAAATATATATAGCAATCAAAAGTTTGATGACCAAATTTGATATAATCAGTAAATAATATGATATTTCTAAATTTTTCACAACTTCCGAAAAAGTGTTTTCCACTCAAATTTTTTAGAAAAATACTTTCCTGAAAACCAAGCCAAATTTTTCTTTGACTGGAAAGTGTTTTCCGTTAACCAACTTTTATAATAACAAACAAACACATGAAAGTTTGGAAAATGATTTCCTCAAAACTATTTTTCAAGAAACAAAATATGACCTTACTTGAATATTTGAATTTTGGATTACCTTGGAAAGAGAATTGTTAATAGAAAGAGTTGATACAAATTTCAAAATTTCTCAATTGAATCAAATATTACCTATAAATCACACAATTCAATGCATAAAAAACATGAACATGTAATGTAGCATTGTTGTTGATGGTGCCCTTAAAACGGCTCTTTTTTTTTTAATAAAAAAACTGTTTGGGCCGTGTGGCCCAGATGTCAAGATTTGTTGTTGCCGTTTGGGCTTACATGCCCAGACAGCTAGAAAGTACACAAGGAATTCTCGGTCCGGCCTAAACGCACCTTACACTTTTTTTTTTTTTTTCGTAAGCACGTTCTCGTTTGGTACATTGTTTTGTTACCAACCTTGACAACAATAGACAAGTGCCCCTTTAAACTCAACCTAACCTTGAAATATTGTTGCCTTCACTACATTTAGTGTTGATTAAAGAATTCGACTGACAAATTAGTTTTCATGTAATTTCGATAAAAGAATATATGGTAAGGAAAAAAATATTAATACTATGTATAATGGGAGATATCAAAATAAAAAAAAAAAATAAGCGAAAAGATATATATTTTTTTGCGAATGAATTACGTATGTGATGGGATTGCTGTAAATTTAATGATACAATTATAAAATATTATTCTAATATATTTAGGTTTATCTGTAAAAATTTATTGGGTGCAATGATACTTTTATTTAACTGTTCAATAATATTATGAATGAAATCCTTTTAGGTAATTATACCATAACATGAAATTGAATCATAATTTTTAACCAAACACTTTAAAATATTTTTTTGTTCGACCTCAATTTCAATCACAGTTTTAGTCAAATATATATTTTTTCAAACCAATCTCAACTAAAAGCACTTTTATAAAATTATTTTTTTCAAACCACAACCACAACAACCATCACAATACCAAACACACTAGTTTCATTTAAAAGGGTTCCAAATAATGTTTCATTAAATTAATTTTTTAATTTAAAATTATTTTTTATATTTAAAATTGTTTTGATATGTTAATATTAAAAATACCTTTTTTTAAAATAAAAAAATATTATCTTAATGATTTCTAAACAAAAAAATATTTTAAAAAATATCTGCTACTATACATCTAAATACTAATCTTGAGGAGTTAAAATACGGTGCCGTGCAACACTTATGCATACAGTGTTTTTCATGATTAACTAAAATATTTTACGAATTTCTTGGCAAGTGCAAAATTTATGCAGACATGATATTTTAGCCAATGGTTAACATTGCAAAGATAAACCATTTTTTATTCAACTTAGACGTTGCTTTCAAGACCAATAACAATTTCTCCCCAATATATCACTAACAGTCATCATACTCAACAAATAATAATGTCAGACACTCCAATCAATAAGTATCAACATTTTTATCAATAAAAATAATATTATTTTTTATGTCTGAAGTGAACGACGTAATTAAAATTTATAAATACTTTGGATTTCCAACTAAATTAATAAGTTCTCAACTTAATATTTTTTTTACAACTATTTACTTTATATATTTTTTCTCGCATATATTTATTGATTCAAGCATTAAAAAGTTTCCAACTTGTTTTTTTAGAGAAACTTTCATCATGGACCAAACCCAACAACCAAGCCCACATGCATTTCAAGTCCATATCCAGTTCCACGAACCATGAAAACCCAAATTATGTGGAAAGTTTCTCCCCACAGGTGTGTTTGAAGGAGAGGTAGCTTGTGCTTTTTTTAAATAAAAAGCATGTTTTTATAGCTTTTAGAGGTGTGGTTAAGTGTGGTTTGTGCTTAAATATATTATACCTTTGAAAAAAAAGCCACCACATCACCAAGCCAAACACCCTCGAATCACTTGTAATAACACACCTTTTGCGGCACCTATGTATATGCAATGATCAACGGTGAAGAAAGTTTCCTAAATGAAGGTGAGTTTGTTTTGTGAAAACTTTGTTTTCTCGGAAAGTGCTCGCTTGCAGGAAAAGCTAACGAATGCCAAAAACTATGATGAGAAGATAATTTTGACGAGCACAAGGATAATTATCGGATTTTTTTTTATAAAAAAATTATATGTAAACTGCATATCCTCCCTGTTTCTTTTTTTTCTTTTCTTTTATAAGGCCAGGCTGAACATTTTAGCTCTTGACTTGTTGGTTCTTGGCTTGCAGTTTTTTTTCTCCCTTGATACCATCAAAACCTCTGCTGCTGGCGCTCGAATGGACTGCACTTCGAGAGCCAGCACCGCTTCCATCTCCTTTGACGGAGCCAGTGAGGTCCCCATCTTCTTGTTCTTGGTCTCCCATTTAGAAGAATTAATCACTCCATTAAATTCTATATATATATATATCCAGCCATCTACATGCATGAAGTGTATAGCTGGACAGTATGACTACATTTTTGTCATGCATGTAACAAATCATTCTATGAAAATCTTGTTGAGGAAATTGTCTAGTAACACCAATTATATATATTTGCAAGATAATATAAAATATAAACAAAAATTATTAAATAAATGATAAGTATAAATATTAAGTATTTACTTGTAGAATTGTAGAATTTCAAATCCCTGCAAATTTAAACAGCTTCTTGTTCCTTGATCACTCCCTTTATCTACAAGTTGTTTTCCATTTTTCCAAGTTCTAAACTTTCGCCTCCTACATTGCTTTCATCCTTCAAAATTCCATAGCTGCGACTGACTTCTTTCCACCCTGTCTCGTAAGAAAAGTATCCATGTCGTCCCATGTATCGTTTCAGCTCAACACTGGGGGTTTTTTATGGGCTAACAAATAAACTGTTAGAGAATAATATAAATTATATTATGAAACCTCATCTAATGTTTAAGTTATTGGATTGAGATGGTTTTTTAATATGGTATTAGAGCTTTAATGACCAAGAAGTTATGAGTTTAAATTTTACCATTTCTATTTATTTGATAAAAATTAAGCACAAAGGTAATGTGGACCTGTACAAGTTTTAATTCCAAATAACTTTAACTTGAGAAGGTATATTACAGAATAATATAAATCATATCCTGGAATCTCACCTAATAATTTAAACTATTAAATTGAGATGGTTATTTCACATTATTCAGTTTTAGTACAATAAAATCAAGCAAGGCAGTAGAAATTAATGAATTTCGAAGAAGAAAATGATGGTGGGGAAAAAATAACTGCGAACCTCAGCATTGGAATCGAAGGCAAGACAAAAGAAAGGCAACAGAAACGAAATGTTTGCCAACTGATTCAGCCAATTTGATCTGACCAAGCCAATAAGAAGCAGTTTCAAGCTTATCAAACCTGCATTTGCTACAATACTTCGCACTATGATAAGGGGTGCCTGCTGCAACTTCGTTCTCAATCATAGAATGTGAAGCCACCGGAGTCCTAGGCTCCAAAAGACTCGGCCGAACCTTTTCTTGGGATTCAATACTTTTCTTCTTGAATCTTTCTGGTTTCTTGGCAACTTGATCGGTTGTGACATTTATGCTAGGATTTCCTCGTCGTTATAGATTTGGGTTGTTTGGTAATTGGATTTTCGGTTGCTGTTTTGACATGAATGTTTGTGCTTCGAATGGTACCAAACAGTACTCGCTTCTACCTGGAAAAAAAGAAGGAAGGAAAACGAAGAAAACTGCAATGAAACTCAAGATCTTTGAAGGTGGAGATAGAAGTAATTGGGTTCATAATAAGCATTGATTTACTTGGGAATTGGAGGCTCCTTTTTGGCCGTAGTTCTTGTCGATGCACCAGTAATTTTGCGGGTAGTCTTGGGTTTCAAAGCCAGTGTTTTCCCTGCGAGCATCCCAAAGAAGCATGCATGGGATTCAATGGAAAAAAGAAACGGAAACTGTGCATAATTGAATAATTTGAAAGGAAAACTGTGCATAATTTGATACTTAAATTACAGAAACGGGCGGCAACAGTTCAGGATCATGATCATGGCAGTTGGATTAAGGAAGTCGTTTACATGGGCTAGGGTTTTGTTTCCCAAATAAGGCCTAGCATGGTATAGTTTGGGGCCAATGAAGCTTTTAGCCATCCTATATAATAAATACTCTTGACAATTTTTATTGTTACTCGTAAGGCGTGTAAAAAAATTAAAAAAATGGTAAAATTGAGAAAATAAAAAATTAATTGAAAAAATTAAATTGTAAAAAAAAAGGATTAAAATTTTAAAAAAACTAACCGGTTTGGTTTTATAAGCTTAAAACCAAAAAAACCGAACCAAATCAAAAAAAAGAGGAAAAAACTGAGCCAAACCGGAAACAAAACGAGCCAAAACCAAAAAACCGAGCCAAACTGAAACGGAAAAACCGAGTCAAACCTGTTTGAACCGGTTTTTGTCCAAAAAACCAAACCAAAACCGGCCAGTTTGAACAGGTTTTAGTTTTTTTTAAAAATTTCAGTTTAGTTTTTTTTGATAAAAACCGAACCGAACCGAAAATAATCACCTCTAGTTAAGATATAATTAATTATAGTATATTTAGGTTACAAACTATTAAATATTATTATTTATTATAGCATAACAATTTGTTTCTATCAAAACAAAAATAAATAATATCCATTTTATAACAAGTAAATCATTATGAGTTCTTAATTAGATTAGCTCAATAAACATAAAAATTAATTTAAATTCTTAAAATTAGCGAAAATACTGTAGATGTTACTGTGGATTATATCACATTTGCTGTAGACTTCAACAGTAAATAAGATCTCTTCCTTGATTTTTCATTTATTTTCTTTTTAATCCTTTTTTACATTTTCTTTTCGTGTGGAGAAGAAAACTCAGCCATTGCCTGAAGAACCATGACCTCTTATTAATCCAGCCCTCAACATCCCCCATTCTCTTCCTTTCCCTTACCTTCCTCTCTCTCTGCACAAGGAAACAGGAGAATGAGGGGAAGGAACTTGCAAAAAAATTAGTTTCTCGAGAGAGAAGACAACACAACAACCGGCGGCAGCTATTGATGAGAAGGAATTGATGGTGAATCCGTTCTTGGTTCAGGCTCTGCAGAACAACATCACCATCGCACCAGTCAGTGCTTGCTTCCTTTTTTCCAGTTTTTTTGATGTGGTTTTTAAGCTTCTTTAGTTTGTTCAAATTTTTTGCGTTTTAGTTTATTTTCATCGAACAAATTTTTATTTTATTTTTTATTATACAATTAAATAAAAATTATTTTATAAAAATAAAATTATTAAACACAATTAATTCTGTAAACTAGATTGTGAGGTGACGGTATATTTTAAAAATAATTTTTACCTTAAAGTTTTTTTATAAGTTAATCCATAAACCTATAAAATCAATCTATTGATATTAACATTAAATCAGCTATGATATAGTTTAATTGAAAACTTACACCAAATATAAAACAATCTAGGACACAAGAAATATAGTTTAATTGGCTTTATTAGTGGCTAACAAACCTAAAAGGCCCGACTCTTAGGGCCATGGTACAGCTGAGGCTGCTCTTTGTCGTCCACGTACACATACAGTGGGCGTAATCTTAATCGTGGATGGTGGAATTACCGACACAATAAATATATTTTGCTGCTACAATACCCAGTTTAGTCCGACTGGTTGTTCTGGTAAGTTATTATTTTATTTTAATAACTTTAATTCATATAAAAAAATATAATATTTTATTTTATTAGAACAGCTTTAATTTAATAAAAAAGTTGGTTTTCTCCATAATCAACCAGGGAAATATTATAGCTCATAGATTACTGGATTGGCATGACTGTTTCGAAGGTTTTTTTTTAAAAAAAAATAATAATCAAAGTTTTGGTTGATTAGCTGACCTGCGTGTCAACCCAGGAAGTTAGATTTTAAATAGAGTCGAGAGTCTTATAATTATATTATTTTAGTTAGTTTTTATACTTTGAAAATAATGATTTTACTATTATTCCTCCATTAAAATTGCCACATCCCATCTCAAAAAAAAATAAAAAGAACGTCAGAATACAATTTTAATTTTCAAAGCCAATGGAATGGATCTCAGGGAAGTCCTGCAGCTTCTTCCATTACGTAGCTTGCAAAATCCAACGTGCGTCTATCAATTATATGAACCAAGCACAAACGCCATGCATTTTCATCGTCTCTCGCCTGGTAGTGGCGTCCTGCTGTGATCAATTTGCCTTGGTCTTCTTCGACTTGCCTTGCTCACCTCATTAACCCTAGCTTTAAAGAATTACTGCAGGAAAGTACAAGGTTGGTAAGCACATATTTATATTGACAAGGACTTTGAAGTTAAATTCCATAAAGAGGATTTGATGTGTCCATTGATTCCACCATACGTGTCAACTCATATGCTTCTACTATCTTGCTCAGTTTTTCACTTTTAATTTCTTTTTTTTTGGTCAACTTTTTGCCAACTCTTGCCACTTGCACATCTACTAGCTACCTGCTTTTATCTTAGTCTCCAAACATTTGTCAGTCATATCCCCGGCCCATGTAGCACATTCCTCTAGGAGTAGCGAAGGGAATTTTAACTTTGTCCAAGTGCAAAGGGGAAAGAAAGACTCTATCCTGCTAACTAGAAGATAGCAATGGACAATATGGGTTCATCACTAGAGAGTGATCCTTCAAGAAGGCCCATGAGAAGGAGGTCTCATACTAGAAAGACTAACACCCAAGATCGTGCCATCAACATGGCTGAAGCAAGAAGAGAGATTGCTCATGCTTTGCACCTTCATAGATCATCATCAGCCTCATCCCCGTCCTCATCCTCATCCGGTGCTTCAAGAAGGGATCCTACCATTTTGTTAGGTAATAATTACAGTAACTATGGCATTAATAATAAGTCTTGTTTTGCTAGAAATTCTCAGTACCTTTGCTATTCATTGACGGATACTTTGCCAACCCCTGAGCCTGTCTGGTCTACTACTACTACAACAACAGTTCTGACAACACCACCCCCAATGGAAAGTACAGAATTTGAGTGGGGAGAAAATCAAGCTGCTTCGTATAGTTGGTGGCTAGGGTTCTTAAAGACCTTGGATGGTAATAGTAATACCCCATGTCTTAAAGATGAAGCAGAAATGATCAGTGATCCTAGAGTGTTTAGTCAGTGTGAGATTAATGTTTCAGGGCTTGAAGAATCAAGTCATGACCAGCTTACCTCAATATCTACAGATGAATGGTTGACGTTTCCAAACAATGAAGATCAAGATGAGAGGCAAGTCCCTTAAGTAAGTTTTTTTGGGAGATGAACTTTGGCTAGCTAGTTTAATAAGCTGATTAAATTAAACCTATATATGTTAGCATGTAAAGGCATGCTCTAATCTCCGAGTTCTGGAATAAGGATGTTCATAGCTAGAGTCGTTTCTTGGGCTGTTAAACCTTGAAAGAAGTCGTTCAGTGTAAAAATTTCTCAATCAAAGCATGCCTGGTGCTATAATCTTGATGCCTGAGTGGGTCTTTTTATGGAATTAGACACATTTGCACAATGCCATGCCCACGCGAATGCGTTGCTACACCAAAGATAGAATTATAAGTGCGTCTTTATGCGGAATATATTGACACATTTGCACTATGCATATGAATGTGTCTCCACATGAAAACAGTGGTGCGGTCAGAATGCCTGCTGTACTTCAACAATGTTTGGTATAATACCATTGATTAAAAAAACTTGTATGTTTCAAAATCCAATAGTGTAATAAGCTGCGAACAAATCATTATAGCAACTAACACAAATAGTGATTAATGACTAAATTCGTATAATGTCATGATAGTAAAAACTAAGTAGCTTTTATATATCTTTCTCCAATCCTTAACGTCTATATTTTTTATTGGTTAAGAGACGTCGTTTAATTAAAGCATGGTGTTAAGTATATGTTTGGTGAATAGTGTTTTTATAAAAATATTTTGGATATTTTACTGTTATTCATGTTATTTTTAAACTTATAAAAACAATCAATTTACATCGATTCATCTTTGATATTATTTAATTAAAAATTTGCACTAGTTGGACTAGGAAATTTTAAAATTTACCCGTTTATCTGAATTTAATAATGTTATCAAATAATTTTTACATTTTTAATATTATTTTTAATGTTTTAATAAAATTAATATAACCGCGGTGAATACAGATAATATACTAGTGGAGAACTATAATTAAGAGGTGGGTTTATAGCAACTAAAAAAAAATAGTGATTAGTGACTCAATTTGTATAATGTCGCTACAAAAATAGTAAGAAATGAGTAACTTTTAGATATCTTTCCTCAATCCTTAGTATAATAGTGATTAATGTACATTTTTTTTTTATTGGTTAAGAGAATCCTTAACGTATATTTTTTAGACGTCATTTAACCAAAGCATGGTTAAGTATATCTTTGGTGAATATAATTTTTATAAAAATATTTTTTAAATTGAAAATGAATTAAAATAATTTATATATATATTTTTAAATTTTTAATATCAATATATTAAAATTATCAAAATGACCTGGGTACTAACGGTGTCAACTGTTAGCTTGTATGAGTTGATTATTCTTCATGGGTTTAGGACAGGAATGTTGGGCCAAAGCTTGGTTTTAAGCAACATGGCTATAAGGCTAGTTGTGTTCCTGGATTCAGTATATGATTGTTGGACCAAAGCTTCGGATAACTATCACATTTATACATACTATACTAATATACTAATAGTATTTATTAAAATATCTTTTATTTAGAAATATATTGAAATAATATTTTTTATTTTTTAAAAATTATATTTAATATCAGCATATCAAAATAATATGAAAATAAAAAAATTAATTTGAAAAAAAAACAAAATAAATTTTAAATATTTTAAAAAACATTTTTACAATACAAAAACAAATAGATTGAATAACACTATGTACCTTGGCTCATGAAAAAACTAGACTTGGAAAAAGGTTTGTACTTCAAGCAATTCAAATTGGGATGCTACCTCAAAAGTAAGCTTTGTCTGAATCTAAATTTAGATGGTACCATGGTGGCTTTGAATAATACTAAGATTTCTTACAGATAAAATTATAGATGTTTTTACCCAAATAAAATTAATTCTCAAAGGATAAGTTTCGACTCACAGAGATATCATCATTGGCTACTAGTCCCTGGTATTCCGGGCGGATCGATGTCGGTTATCTAGATAGTATTTATTGACGGAATGCTACCAACAAACCGACCTTAGCTCAGTTGGTAGAGCGGAGGACTGTAGTTGTTGCTGTGATCCTTAGGTCGCTGGTTCGAATCCGGCAGGTCGGATTTAGTTTTTTTTTTTTTTTTAAATTTCTTTTCCACCCATAAAAATTTCTTAAATTGTAGAAAACAATTATCTTTGCAGAATTGATTTCTCTTCATTTTATCTTATCATTCCCCATCAACACACACATTGTTTATTTTTTTTTTTAAAGTTCCAAACGGGTTTTGATTAAATGTGAAAAAAAGGACACAAATTTACAACCTAACATTAAGGATCCAAAATGCAGAGACCTTGCAATAAATTCTGAGTTGTAGCTTGTCATTTTCCAGCAATGGGACATTGAACTTTGAAGCCAATCAAGACGATATATAACAAGACAACACATGACATGACATGACATGAACAGCAAGGATCCTCTAAAGTCCAGCCAGATAACAATGGATTTAGCGGATGAAAAATGGAGTAGTGGAGAAGCAAAAACGATTATCGCCATGAACGCATGCAAATCTAACATAAGGAATCTGTCATCCTGTCATGCATCTTTCAATCTGCAGCCTGTTTGGTGATACATATATTTCAAAAACGTTCCTAAAAAAATTTGATTTTTTATTTTAAATTAATATGTATTTGATATTTTTGAATTATTTTGATGTGTTGATTTTAAAAATAATTTTTAAAAAATAAAAAAATATTATTAACATATTTTTTAAGTAAAAAATATTTTAAAAAACCAACTATAATCCTATTTCTAAACATGCATATTTTAACTATTATCGATGGGATAGAATCCATGTGGGGTTTCAATTCATTGAACACTGCATTCGGCGAATATTTTCCAAATCCCATGCACACGAGTGGATCTTGATTGGATCCAACTGGTCTTCTTAAATGCATGGATGGATACGTGTGTGTGTGTCTATATATATATATATATAAAATTTAGTCGATCTCTTCTTTATTTAATTTCTAAATTGAATAAAAAGAAATCGGTGTGGTTAGGCTTGAAGCACTTGGAGATTTGCATAGCTAGCAGGGGAGGGCTCCACTTTGATTGCAGTCCTTTCTTTTTTCCAAGCTCATACTATTTTATTTTCATGATCATTAATAATATATATGAGCGTGGAGTCGTGGATTGATATTGATGTTTCACCAAATTAGCTAATTTTAGATAAAGACTCCAAAAACTTTTTATATTAATGTTTTTTTTAATGGAATTTAGGAATTTTGGGCTGCTTGTAAAGTAGATAATAACAATTAATCAATATATATCATCTAAATTTTAAGTTGTAGATAAATCTTTTAAGTGAAGAAAATAGCACTAGATCGCCTGTATATACACTACCAGAAAACTGATAAATACAAACGGAAATATCGAAAGAATATTTCTATTGGTAAATTTTTGAGGGATTTTACCGACGGACATATTCCCTCGGTATATACCGAGGGAATTACGGATGGACAAAAAAAATAAAACAAAGCAAAAAAATGATGACGTGTCAGGATTTACCAACGGAATTACCGACGGAATTTATTTCATCGGTAAATCTGTTGGTAAACTTGTTTACACTGTTCATCATGTCAATTACAAAGGGAATCACTGATGGACAAAATCCGTCGGTATTTTCCAGAGAGCTCCAGAACTGTTCACTTTCCAATTGCACTGTTAATTGTTGTTTTTTACGGACAAAATCACCGACGGATTGAAAAGTCGTCGGTGTTATTTGGCGGTTTTCTGAAAAAATTCAATTGATTTAAAATTTTCATTTAAATATTACTAACGGAATCACCGACGGACTGAAAAATTGTCGGTAATTGTTGGCAGTTTCTGAAAACTTTTTACGAAATTGAAAATTTAAATTAAACATTACCGACGAAATAATTAAAAAATATTAATATTCAATTATCCGTCGGTAAATTCATCGCTAACGCGCCCCAATAAAAAACCCGAATCCCTTATTTCACAAGAGACATACTTATTTCTTCTTTTTCTTCTACTTCTTCTTATTCTTCTACTTCTACTTCTTCTTCTTCTTCTTCTTCACCACTATATGTAAAAAACATCAATATCTATTTCTTTCTATTCTTTTCTCTCCTCATCTCCTTCTCTTTTTCTCCATGCTCGGGTATGTCTTCTTCTTCTTTCTTCTTTTATCCTCTTAGTTTTTTTTTTAATTAATATGCTTTACGAAAAAAATTTTCTCTCCTTAGCTTCACTTGCAACTACATTAAGGTAAGATTTTTCTTCTTTTTTCATGATTTTTTAACCCTTTATATTTGTTTTTTATTTTATTTTTAATTGTTTTTGTTCTTAATAATTGTATAAATGTTGTTGTCAGATTTGTTTTTTCATATGAGATTAATTTTTAGTTGATTTATTTATAGGATTTTTAAATTTTTAGCAATTGCAACTTCATTTTTTTCATATGAATTGTTTTAGTTGAATTTATTTTTTCATTTTATTTATTTGTTGTAAATTTATTTGAGTTGATTTTCTTATTTTTTTTCCAAGCATTTTGAGTATATATTATACAGTGTTGATTTATGTTAATTTAATTATTTTATAATTTTATAAAATGATTTTTTTTTAATTTTTTTAAATAATTACCGATGGAATTACCAATGGAATTTCCATCGGTAAATCCGTTGGTAATAAAAAAAATTATTACCGAGGGATATACCGACGAAATGAAGCGGGTAATTTTATTTTTTTTATTTCTGACGGATAAAAAATTACCGATGAAAGATTCACTGACGGAGATTTTTCATCGGTGATGTCGTCGGTAAATTAATTATCGACGGAATATGTGTCTTACGCCGACGGAAAAATTTCATCGGTAAAACTGTTAAATCTTTTAGTGATAAAAGTCTTTAATTACTCTTTAATTAACAATTATTTGGGATATTTTATTGAATTAATTTTATATATTTTTATTAGCATTTTAAATCATTTTGTGATTTTTAATAATAAAAAAGTAGGTACAGGCTTAGAAATTTATTTTTATTATTTATAGAGTTTCACTCAGCCTAAAAATAAGCATGTAATAGAATGAAATGTTATGAAAGGCTTCTATTAATCAATTAATAATATCTTTTCTTATAAAAAAGTTTTAGTTTTTTATTTTTTAATAAGCACGTCATGAATCCTAAAATTCATGCTTTACTTTGGTGGAATCCATGATAATTTTCAAATTTAATTATTCTTCCATTGTGGACCAACACCTCAATTAAATATTGGTGTATGCTTGGGTGATAGAGAAAAATTACAAAAATATTTATAGAATTTTATTTTATTTTATTCTTGCTTTCGATTTTTTTTCCTTCAGAAATTTCTCCTCCTCCTCCAATTGACAGTCGCATGATCGCATCGTAGTATCCGCTTTTGTCTCGAGCAATTCAGGTAGGATAATTGGGTGGCAGGAGGGCAGTTTGGGAATTTTAAATCACGCGCCCCCGGAAAGCGACTGGGAAGCTACCTTGAGCCGCTTCCACCAGAAAAGGACGGCAAGATAACAGTCAAGAAATGTGTCCAGCCTGGCATCTTTTGAGCAGCCACCGTCAACATCACTGCAATTGACAAAAATATCCCTACAAGTTATTCTCTTTAATTTCAGAGATCATAATTCAATTATTTGAAAATCTTCGACTATTTTTTTTAATTAAAAAAATTAAAGTATATTCAAATTAATTTATACGTTAATCAAAATTATATATTTTTTTTTTTGTGAGATTTTAAGGATTTACCTATCATATGCAATGATGTTTTCTCAATATTTTAACTTAAATAATGGGTAGCGAGGTTGTATGATAACAAGAGAATATAGGTTCACCAGATTTGAGTTCTTTCAACAAGAGAGACTAACTTATTAGCTCCTCAAAGATACAAGGACCAATTCATGGTTTTTTCATTAGAAGTGTTTAGAAATGTAATAACAGTTAATTTTTAAAATGTTTTTTATTTGAAAATACATCAAAATAATTTTTTTATTTTTTTAAAATTATTTTTAATATCAACACATTAAAATGATCTGAAAACATAAAAAAATATTAATTTAAAATAAAGAAAAAAATATAAAAAATAATTTTTTTTATTTCAAATTAATATTTTTTTTGTGTTTTTAAATTATTATTTTTTAAATAATATTAAAACATAAAAATAAATAAACTTATTTTGATGTCCCCCGATGATAACAGAGATTTCAAGAAAGAAAATGAAGAGCTATATAAATGTTATTTGGGAATGTCAAAGAGTACATATAAATTATTTCTATTTTATTTATTATTTATCAATTAAAAAATTTATATATTGAGTTTGGGTGTTCATCTATTACCTAATACTATTTATTATTTTATAAAAAATAAAAATAATATATATATTTATATATATTTGAGATATTAAATGATATAAATATAAATAGTATATATGTGTGCATCATGTTAATATTAATATATGTATATATTATATTGAATTAAAAAAAATATACATACCCCCACATACATACATACATACATGTATCGATTTCGAGCAAGTTTGTTAATATCCATAAGCTCAATTAAAGAATATTAAAGGAGAAAACCAAAACATAAACCATAATATATATATATATTAGGTTTGACCAAAACTTATATTAGTTAAAGAAATTATCAAATTGAATTTAAATTTAATATTTTAAATTGTTCAAAATATTATTTTAAATTGTACATAAATATAAGTGGGCTTATATATAAAGCGGTAAATTTGAGAACTAATTAAAGTATTAAAACTCTGAACTTGTTTGAATGGATTGCCTTGTTCTTCCCTGGCCACGATGAGAATTTAAACGGTTTAATTTTTCCAATGCGTCTAAAAGCCCAAAGCTACATTATGCTTTGTAAGGTGAGCACATTCTTGTTCCTCTGCAAAACTTAGTACTAATCCGAGGTTAATGTACAGAAGCAAGTGTCCCAGGAGCACTGTCTCATGATCAATTTAGACAACTGAAGACAAGGTTCTACAAGAGTAACTTCTAAGCCACCTTAATATGCCTTTCTCCTTGTCTTGTTAAGTAGTTTCCATCGATTAGAAAAAAGTACATTCATCAAAGTTGTCTAAGAAGTCCACTTTACATCCAGGCTAACAATGGTTGCATGGTCACCAACGTCGAACCAGTGTCACCATAGGCTGGTCCATGATTCTTTCTATTCTTTTCTCTCCTCATCTTCTTTTTTTTTTCTCCATACTTGGGTATGTCTTCTTCTTCTTTCTTCTTTTATCCTCTTAGTTTTTTTTTTAATTAATATGCTTCACGAAAAAATTTTTCTCTCCTTAGCTTCACTTGCAACTACATTAAGGTAAGATTTTTCTTCTTTTTTCATGATTTTTTAACCCTTTATATTTGTTTTTTATTTTATTTTTAATTGTTTTTGTTCTTAATAATTGTATAAATGTTGTTGTCAGATTTGTTTTTTCATATGAGATTAATTTTTAGTTGATTTATTTATAGGATTTTTAAATTTTTAGCAATTGCAACTTCATTTTTTTCATATGAATTGTTTTAGTTGAATTTATTTTTTCATTTTATTTATTTGTTGTAAATTTATTTGAGTTGATTTTCTTATTTTTTTTCCAAGCATTTTGAGTATATATTATACAGTGTTGATTTATGTTAATTTAATTATTTTATAATTTTATAAAATGATTTTTTTTTAATTTTTTTAAATAATTACCGATGGAATTACCAATGGAATTTCCATCGGTAAATCCGTTGGTAATAAAAAAAATTATTACCGAGGGATATACCGACGAAATGAAGCGGGTAATTTTATTTTTTTTATTTCTGACGGATAAAAAATTACCGATGAAAGATTCACTGACGGAGATTTTTCATCGGTGATGTCGTCGGTAAATTAATTATCGACGGAATATGTGTCTTACGCCGACGGAAAAATTTCATCGGTAAAACTGTTAAATCTTTTAGTGATAAAAGTCTTTAATTACTCTTTAATTAACAATTATTTGGGATATTTTATTGAATTAATTTTATATATTTTTATTAGCATTTTTAAATCATTTTGTGATTTTTAATAATAAAAAAGTAGGTACAGGCTTAGAAATTTATTTTTATTATTTATAATATCAACACATACAAGGATCAATTCATGATTTTCAACAAGAGAGACTAACTTATTAGCTCCTCAAAGATACAAGGATCAATTCATGATTTTCTCATTAGAAGTGTTTAAAAATGTAATAGCAGTTATTTTTTAAAATGTTTTTTACTCTGAAATATATCAAAATAATTTTTTTATTTTTTTAAAATTATTTTTAATATCAACACATTAAAATGATCTGAAAATATAAAAAAATATTAATTTGAAATAAAAAAATATAAAAAATATTTTTTTTATTTTAAATTAATATTTTTTTTGTGCTTTCAAATTATTATTTTTTAAATAATTTTAAAACACAAAAATAAATAAACTTATTTTGCTGTCTCGCAATGATAATAGAGATTTCAAGAAAGAAAATGAAGAGCTATATAAATGTTATTTGGGAATGTCAAAGAGTACATATAAATTATTTCTATTTTATTTATTATTTATCAATTAAAAAATTTATATATTGAGTTTGGGTGTTCATCTATTACCTAGTACTATTTATTATTTTATAAAAAATAAAAATAATATATATATTTATATATATTTGAGATATTAAATGATAAAAATATAAATAGTATATATGTGTGCATCATGTTAATATTAATATATGTATATATTATATTGAATTAAAAAAATATACATACCCCCACATACATATATACATACATACATACATACATATATGTATCGATTTCGAGCAAGTTTGTAAATATCCATAAGCTCAATTAAAGAATATTAAAGGAGAAAACCAAAACATAAACCATAATATATATATATATATATATATATATATATATATATATATATATATATATATTAATTAGGTTTGACCAAAACTTATATTAGTTAAAGAAATTATCAAATTGAATTTAAATTTAATATTTTAAATTCTTCAAAATATTATTTTAAATTGTACATAAAACCAATAATTATAAGTGGGCTTATATATAAAGCGGTAAATTTGAGAATTAATAAAAGTATTAAAACCCTGAACTTGTTTGAATGGATTGCCTTGTTCTTCCCTGGCCACGATGAGAATTTAAACGGGTTAATTTTTCCATTGCGTCTAAAAGCCCAAAGCTACATTATGCTTTGTAAGGTGAGCACATTCTTGTTCCTCTGCAAAACTTAGTACCAATCCGAGGTTAGTGTACAGAAGCAAGTGTCCCAGGAGCACTGTCTCAGGACCAATTTAGACAACTGAAGACAAGGTTCTACAAGAGTAACTTCTAAGCCACCTTAATATGCCTTTCTCCTTGTCTTGTTAAATAGTTTCCATCGATAAGAAAAAAGTACATCCATCAAAGTTGTCTAAGAAGTCCACTTTACATCCAGGCTAACAATGGTTGCATGGTCACCAACGTCGAACCAGTGTCACCATAGGCTGGTTCATGATTGGGGCTCTTAAAGCAGGAGGTATTTCTGGTGGTTCGAAATTCTTGATGGTTCAAAATCTAATTAAAATTCGGGCTAATGGTGCACAATTCTCTTTGTAAACATCATTTCTCGTTGATTTGTCCCATCATATCACCAACCAACATTACATATTTAATGAAGGTGGGTTCAAGATTATACACGAGTGTGGTGAGCCAAATACTTGACCAGTCACCGAAGGAAACGATAGAGGGGACCTCTACCATTCTTTCTCTGAGAAATTGCTATCAGATTAATTGGCACTCATTACCCTCTGGCCCATATCTTAATTCGCCAAGGCCATCGGTTTTTGATATAGAAGGAGACCTGTGTAACCAAAATCTAGCATCGTCCTATATAAAAAAAATCATCATAACTCAAAAATTAAGGTACGTCCCAATTAGCCAAGGCCATCACTTTTGGTATAAAAAGAGACCCATGCAACCAAAACTTAGCATCTTACTTTGATTAATTTGTTAAATAAAATTTTAAAATATAATTTATATAAGTTTTTAATATTTTTTTAAGTGAAAACTCATATTAATAAGGCTCTCATATTTTTTTGTCGAAACACTAAACACTTATATATTTAACCTCTCAAACTATTATTCATATACCCAAGCCTCTTAAATTCAGCATGCAATTATCCTTATATTTATATAGAAATATATATTACAATTTCTAGCTATTATAATCTAATAAGAATTCTATACACAAATTTTTTTTTATTAAGGATTTTTACTTTCACTAGGATTTTAACTAATATCTAATTATTATTATTATTAAATCATTTGAGGTCATGTCAAAAAGCTCTTATGCTCGTGATAAATTATTCAATAAGCATCTAAATCATATCGGGTTCCATCATTTTTATAAGTATAGAGTTATGATGAGCTGAATATATATAATAATTTCTATAAATATTTAGAGTTATGATAACCAAGTAATTTATTATAAGGTTAAAATGGTTTTTAGTGGTATTTATGCTCAATAAATCATGCAAATTTCGCATCTACGTACCTTGTTATAGCATCAATAATGAAATAACTTAAATTTTATATGATCTTAGAATAGATTTCGAATTAGTATGATGCCATGCTATACGTAAAAATAATATAAAACTTGGGAATTATTATTTCCATATAGATCAGACTAGTCACATTAATTATATATAGGAATCACTCCAGCTACCTCAATAATTTTGGGATCTATTATACCAACCAATTAAAAGAGTTTGGTCCACACGAACCCATCTGATTGCTGCATGGAAACTTAAAAAAAAAAAAGACACATGAGATATTGAACCATTAAAATGTATAGTAAATGTGTGTTTTTTAACAGATTTACAGCTTAATTAACGCCAATGATCCAAAATGTAGACAGACTTTTCATCAACTTTGAACTGTAATTTGGCATTTTCGATCAATGAGATATTGAACCATGAAACCAATCAAGAGTATACATAACAAGACATGTGATGGAGTGATATGGACCTTCCTCCAACTTATTATGTCAAGAACTTCCGATGGATTCAGTGGCTGAGAAATGGAGGGTGAAGCAAAAGGATTAGCCTCATAAATGCATGCCTACGACTCGAGGGATCTGCCATGCATTGACTCAAAAACCAAACAATGATGGGAAAGAATCCATGTAGGGTTTAAGTTCATTGAACACTCGAAACAATCTTGGACGTGTCTGTGCAGTTGTAGGAGAATGTCCAAGCCCCACATGAAGGAAGGCACACGAGGTGGTCTTGGCTGGATCCAATTGGTATCCTTAAATGCCATGGTACGTAGATCATTGTCTTAATTGATTATTTAGTTTTAAATTCTTTATTTTACAAACTAAATAGGAAGAAAATTGGTGTGGTTTCTGGTTAGGTTCGAGATAGAGATTCGCATGGCTAGCTAAGGACCCTCTACGATTTTTGTCTCCAATTTCAATAAATGAGGGCTAGATTTTTCTAGTAAAAAAAATGTCGTTGTTGTCGCTGCTAATAATAATAATAATAATAATAATAATAATAATAATAATAATAGTCCCTATATAGCTAGATTTGAATTAAATACCGTGTATTCTCTCTCATTTGAGTCTCTCTTTTAAAGTTTTTGTATGGTGATATTTTTGCTATAAATTATAATAAAATATCAATTTAGATTCTTGGTGTGATAACCCAAGAATCTTCCACGCGCTACGAGCCTGCATACATCAATTATTATTTTTAATTATTTTTTATATTTATTAAAATATCAATTTGTCCTTATCCCACTTCATTATAATAAAAAAATTAGTGTGAAAAAAATTAAAGTACCTCTAGACATCCATTTTAGATTTTTTATTTTAAAGATATTCTGATTTAAAAAAAACATTTTCACCATAAAACTATCTAATAATGATCCTGTGCAAATACCGAATTACTTTCAATTGTTAGTTTATTATTATTTTTTTTTATGGAAAAGGCACAACGGTATGTTCCAGTGAATATTGCTTATTTTGGGTTAACAATATTTTTCCAATGGGACTTAGCTTTTGTTAATATACCAAAGCAAAAATTATGAGAAAAAAACCTATAACTTGTGCTTGCCTATTCGCTCTGGAATGGGAGTAGTGTAATTTCAACCTAGCATTCTTGTTATATTTTTAGTTTTATTTTTAATTATTATTAATGATTTTTTTATTAACATATATATATTTTAATTTATTTGATTGTATTTTAATTTATACTTATAAATTTTTTATATACAAAAATACATCACAAAAAGGATATATATATATATATATATATATATATATATATATATATATATATATGTGTCTAGGCGCCCGCGAGTGA
>Ga0325404_1001495_pt1 | contig 24736 bp, 19 predicted proteins | sample PopdelMetagenome_18_FD_205664 | JGI IMG/M metagenome (GOLD analysis project Ga0325404, IMG submission 205664) | Populus deltoides microbial communities from Bellville, Georgia, United States - Xylem-Control-R1 | ecosystem: Host-associated > Plants > Phyllosphere > Stem > Wood/Secondary xylem...
GGATCAAACAATTTAAGGTTCTTATTCTTGATATTTGATATGCATACTAAAGTTACATATATTCTTTCATTGTGTGCTAGAAATTTCTAAACTTGCGAGTTTATAAGTTAAAAGCATGATGATTGATAATGTTTTAAAATCAGATATACTAAAGAATAAGGTTTTTTGGTGATTGGATTATAAGTTAATCAAATACTCTATTAAATAACTCTATTCTCCAAACTAATGGAAACTATTTCTTGATGAATGCATTTGGATACCTTCAAAAAGTATTTTATTGGGGGATTTGAGGACTATTAGATGGTAAAATTAATAATTTTATAAAGAAAAAAGTAATAAATATGCTAGAGATCATTAAATTCTAAGAACCAGGTTGTTCTTGTGCTGGACATACATGTGTTTTTGAATGTAAAATCTTAAACCTCTTACGTGAGTAGTTCAATAGATATTTATAGCCTATAAACTTGTTTTTTTTTTTTTTCATGAGTAGAGGGGTTAAAAATCATTTTACCTTAATAGCATCAATAATGGATAAAAATCCCTTACACATGAATTAATGAGGGAATATATTAATGAGGGAAGATATCCCTTACATATGCTAATGAGGGAATAAGTGATTGGGCCTAAGACACTCGTTGGGCCCATGAGCATTCAATCATGTTATCTGGCTTATAATCAAGGGTAGGGCCCATAGGGGCCGGGCACATGCCTAGATACTAGGCTCAGGCGTATTGCCCAAGCACACATAGAGTTGGTTACTCACCCAACACTTGGGCTCGGGCGCAATGCCCGAGCCTATGAGGTACTGAGCATATGCCTAACAATTATTCTTGAATGCATTCCGAGCCCAAAGAGTGCTTGATAAAGGCCTATTAATTGGGCCTATGACTATTATTGAAACCCATTATAGGTTTATGCCATAAGTGAATATCTTTGTATCAAATATTTAAAAAATATCAATAAATCTTAGTGGCCCTCCAAGTCTGTGCGGTACTTTTTACTGAAGAGACTTGAAAAATATATCCATTTTCTTTATCAGGGTTTTTAACATTTCTTCGTGGAAGAAAAGTGAGGAATTCTTGAGATACTTTACCAGAATATTTACATATGAAATGTCATTTATAGGTGAAAGAGTTCTCATCTTGGTTGGATAAATACCTGGGGGACACTTTATGATAATATTAATTGCCTTCTTTGGGATTTATAAGGGTGTTGAAATGTGTCACCGTTCCAGTGGAGGATGAGGGAGATTTCCTTTTATATAAAGACTCTCTTCAATTCATTTGAAGTTTATATCTAAAACTTCTCTTTAAACCATTATGTGAAGGGGAGTAATTGTAAGGAACATTTAGAGTCTGTTTCGCAGTGTGGTTGCAGTCGCTTTCTAAATAACTTTTCATGCTGAAATGCATGCCAATGATGTTTTTTCATTTTTTTAAAATTATTTTTGACATCAGCACATCAAAACGATCCAAAACATATTAAATTTTAGCAAAAAAAAAAAAATTGAATTTTTTTGGAACGTGGTTTGCACCATGTTCCCAAACGGTGTCTTAGTCTTTGTGTGAGATGTGGTAACTTTGCATTGGAATAGATTAGAAGAAATCATCTTAAGGTAACCTACTTTTCCTCAGTATTTTTGCTTTTAAAATGGTTATTAAGAGAGAGAAATTGGTAGCTTCTAGTGGTGACTTTACATTTAGGCCAAGACAACCAGAAACTAGGGGTTTTAATGAGGGACAAGGATCAATAAGGATTGGGCCAAAGACTAGGAAGAGTACCCTGACTACTGAATATGTAATTAAGGTCAATCACCTATAGAAAAGGGATTATCTGGCTTTAATATCTAGTAGGTCAGAAAGGATCAATAAACAATCATGGGTGCTTGTAATGGTCTACATGAAATAACAACCTCTTATATTATGTTTGAGTTAAGGTATACCTTTCCCCTAAAAGGGGTTGTAAGTGACATGTTTTTCCACTACAATATATGCGCTAACCAACTACATCCCAATATATAGGTTTTAGTCAGGTTTTTTGAGGAGTGTTTTGCAATAATAGGGGTAAAGTCAGACCTAGATATATTTAGATATTGTTATACATTAAATGATTGTCCTCATGATGTTCATTAGTTCTTCACTTTCGTTGGTCACCCTAAAAATCCTATAAAGAACATGTTAGAGGGTAAAACCTCTCATATGAAGGATTGGTGTGGGAAGTGGTTAATTGTAAGGAGTGAAAAACAGTCTATCCCATGCCAAGTGAAAGATCAATAGGGTTGCCCCTATTCTTAGTGAACTCCTTCGCTTGATGCCAATGAAAACCAAGTCTTGGTAACTTTGATCGAGATGTGTTTTTGAATATAGTGAGTTTTTCCCTTCACTATAACATTAATTGGTTGGCTAAAGGACAATACTGAGTGGAAAAACGAGGTACACAAGAATTTATACCTTGTATAATGTGATGTATTTATCATATTTTAATTTTTTCTTATTACAGACCCATCTTCAAAAAAGAAGTCGCAGGAGGATCTAGTGAAGGAAGTGTAGAGGCTAAAGGGATATCTAGCTCTTAGGTTGCAGAGATGGAAGAGAGTTATCATGAGATGGAAATCACTCCTAATACTGGGCCACCATCCAAGCCTACCCTCGTTAGGAGAAGTAAATCACCTATCTTTAGGGGAAGAAGGGAAATTGTTTCCCCTGGTATCCTTTTTAAAGTAGCTAAGAGGGCTAAAGTAATGAAGAGAAAAGTGTTAGCTTCACAAGGGTCTTATACTGCCAGTGGGGAAGTAACACCTACGCCCATGACCATGTCCTCATCTCCAACGCCTTCTTTAGTGGCTAGAGATGCCAGGGCTTTTACTTAGGTTCCTACACCCCAGGTTACTGCTGAGGGTTTTTGATGCAGACAGAAGTTAAAGACAACAATTAAACAAAGAACATAAAATATTTTAAATAGCGAAAAAAGCTGCAAGTGTGAGACCTAAACTAACAAGTTTATTCTCTCTAAAAATAATGATAAGGAAGTCTACCTCACTAAGAGATTTACAAAGTCTTAAATAGGCCAAAAACCCTACCTCAACTAGAAAACAAAAACAAAAACAAAAACATAAAATTACAAAGGAAAGAAGCATAAAATCTTAAATAAGTAAGAAATCCAAAAATAAAAAGGAAAAACACAAAAACTACCACAACCAAGGGGCCCTAGCTAGATTTTTGATATCTAAAGATCTGACGGTCCATGCAGTGATGTTGTGGCTACTTTAGGAAAATAGCCTCTAGAAACTCGTGTAAATATTTAAGCACAATTCAATGGTTGAATCAAAAGTTATGGCTCTTTTGAGCTGTTGTTTTAGCTTGGCATGACCAGAGCTCTTCTTGGACCTTGACTTGTCCCACTAGTCCATAAATATATTTGCTAGATCATCCATGTAATATTTCTGGGGAAGATCCTCATTCAGTTATAACAAACCCACACCTGATGGCTCGAAATAACCCGTTATCGCAGGCTCGACCACATCAGTTTTACGCCCCAGGTTAGTAAGTTCTTCTTATGTTGGATCACTGATTGACTTTATAGTTCCTTCTCCACCATTTTTGTCTAAAGAGAAGAGGAACATCTTACAGCACTTCACAAGGGAAAATGACATTGTCTTATGATCTAATGGTCTGGCAATGGTTAATATAATAGAGATGTTACTAGATCTCCTTTCGGATGTTGATCAACTATCTGATTGGATTCCTGCTCACCACCTTGCTCTTACTGGCAACTTGTACTTTATATGAGCATCTTATTTAGCATACCTTGTTATATGTACTTAGATTTTGTTTATTAATTAATATCATTGTTTTATTCAGAGTTTCCTGTTGAATGCCTTCTCGAAGACATTGGACTGTCGAAAAGGCTCAAATAAGAACGAACCTGGCTTGACTAATAAGAGAAAAAAAAAGAGGTATGATGCCTTCATAAGGTAAAAGACACAACTAAAAACTCAGTTAGGGGAGATTAAGGAGGTCTATGGCATCCATGTCCATGATTCCTAAGAAACCTACAAGAAGTTGACAAAGGATAGAGATCACCAGGCTTCTAAGTTGAGCATTGTTCTGGAAAGAATGTTTTTGGCCAATGAGGTATCATCTTCTCTAATGTAGTCCTATGGGGTTTTAAAATCTTAGGTGGTAGCTTTAAAGGATGATCTGGCTACGATCAAGGCTGAGGCAAAGGCCTTTAGAGAGGAGTGTGCTCATCTAAGTGCATTAAGGGACTCATCTAATGAGTTTTTGACAATGTTTTAGGGGATCTCGAGCCTTAGATATATTTATTCAAGATAAGATATTCTAGGCTATGTTGAACTTTTATTTTTATGATTTGTCAAAGGGGATAATAGTGGACTTTTCAGTGGCATTCAACCCCAACCCTGCTCCTAATTTTGCTAATATATATCCAACTTGGATGGCTGCTACAACCTGTAGCGAGTACTTGGTTGAGGAGCCTGGTGAGTGATGAGAGTCTCTCAGTCAAGGGCAATAGTTTCTAGGAGTTATTATCCTTGAACCTATGGAGTTTCTATGGTTGTATTTAAGTATATTGAATGTATTAAAATATTTTATGATTCCTTATCATGTTTAAAACTTTTCCATGTTTGTTATGCTTTATAGTTATAAGGCCCCAAAGCCCTAAGTATAACCAAGGTCTTACACCTTTCTAGGTGAGGGATCTAATCCCTACTATCAATCCTTGGTAGAAATTGTGCTTCAGATAATGGGTTTTTATGTAGAGGTTCAATATATCCATGTATAGTCTTAGCCCAAGATGTGTCAAACTATTCTTTAAATTTTTTTTGGGTGAATTAATCTTTGTTATTATACTATCAGCATTAATGAGGAAACTCTTGGTTACAGTTCCTGACTGGCAAGGGGCTTGGAATTCTCCCAACTAGAAAGTAATAACATTATAGAGTGGGGGGCCTATAGCCTTGCATTGTCATAGGATCTGGGAGCACCCCACTTGAGAGTAATCTTACCAGAGTCAAAGGCTTATGGTTTTTTTGGTTATTGCATGAAGTCTGAAAGCCCCTCATTGAAGAGTTATGTCAGTTCAAGGCTGTATTGGAGAATAAGAGGCGCGAGGACATCATTGGTAATAACGTGAGGCTTAAAAGCCCCACTAGAGTGTTGTGCTAATTCAAAATTGCACTGAAAAGTGGGAGGCCCAAGGCTGTCCTGCAATAGAATAAGGCTCGAAAACCTCACTAGAGTTTCATGCTAGTTACAGACTGAATTAAAGAGTGGGAGGCATGAGGCCATCCCTGGTGATAACATGAGGCTCAAAAGCTTTACTGGAGTGTCGTGCCAATTCAAGACTGTGCTGAAGAAAAGGAGGCCCGAGGCCTTCCCTGGCGATAATATGAGGCTCGAAAGTCCCACTAGAGTATTGTGCTAATCCTAGACTTCACTGAAGAGTGAGAATGAATGTAAAATAGAAATATAACATATATTTCTAAAAAAATAACATTCCTATCTACGATATATTTTGAGATAATCTGAGTGCCAAGTACAAGGGAGATTCTCGCCTTTCATATCTTGAAGGTAGTAAGTGTTAGCTTTGACTACCCTAATCACTAAAAAAAGACCATCTCATTTTGGTGCTAATTTGCCCTTGGTGTCCTTATTACCGGTTGCTTTTATTTTTCAGAGTACTAGGTCTCTAAATTTAAAACTCATGTTTTTTTCCTTGGCATTATGATACTGAGTAATTTGATGGTGATAAGCTTCGTTCCTTACTACCATTGTCAACCAATATTCTATATGCAGGTCTAGTTAGCTCTAAATCCTTGCTTATTATTTTCTAGGGAGTAATGGGTTAACCTAAGACTTGGAAACCTAATTTTTGCAAGTATCATGACTTTAATACCATACATGAGGAGGAAAGGAGTTTTTCAGGTTGATGTCTTTTAGATTGTTCGATAGGCCTATAAATTTTTGTCCCATTTTGACTTGGCTTCATTTATCTTCTTTTAAGCCACTGATTAGGTCTCCATTGGTAATCTCAACTTGACCATTGGTTCAAGGATGTGTTATTGAAGAAAAACTGATGGTCTATATGGAGTTTCTAACATTGTTCTCTTATTTTATGGTTGTCAAATTATGTTCTATTATTGGTTATCAAGAATTTAGAAAGTTTAAAATAACATATAATGTTCTTCCAAATGAAAAATATTACTTTGTTGGCAGTTATATCTTTTAAGGCCTTAGCCTCCACCTATTTTGTGAAATAGTCAACCTCTATTAGTGTTGCTATTCAATTTTTGATCCATGTTTTGATAAATTTTCAAAAAATAAAAAATAAAAAAATAAGGATTTACATGTGGCGATAACATAGAGCATCATGACTAATATTAAGAAAGCAATATGTCAAGGAGATAACTACTGAATCATGTATAATTACTGTAATATAAAATACCATAGATATATGATTTGACTCATGCTGGTTATGGAAAATAATCACTGCAATATAAAATACCATATATATAGAATTTGTTGGTGCTGGTTATAGAAGACAATCTCTACAATAATTATTTCAATATTTCTTTAAATAACATGTGTAGAGATTTTTTATATACATGAACCTCCGGTCATATATACACAAGGAGAAAATTTATAAGGATATAATTTTAAAAATGAGGAAACCTAAGAAAACCTAAATCATCTCTAGAGAGGCCGCGGCACACTGCCCCTCGGCAAAAGAAAAAAACCAAACCTTTTCTTCTCCCTCACCCAAGCCGCTGCTCACAGTCCCCAACCGTGGCAAAAAACAAACAAACAAGCCACTCCCCCCACCTGACTTCTCCATCTCCCCCACTTTTTGACCCCCACAGAGGCCAGCCACTGCGCTTACTCTCTTTTTCCTCATCTTCAAGCTCCCTCCCCTCACCAGAACCTCCCTCTCTCGGTTGCAGCCCGTTCCCTATTTTCTCTTTTTTAGCCGGCCATTTCAGCTCCTTTCTTCTCCCTCTCCCCGCTGGTACCCCGTCTCTCTCTCAGCCCTGCCTGATAACATTCAGAAAAAAACCAAAGCCTCATCCTCTCTTTCTTTCTTTTGGCTTCTCCCCATCACCACCAAATTCTCCCCCACGGTCCAGCAACTTCTCTTAAGACCAGCCAAAACCGTGAGCCACAAGCAGTGTCAGGAGCTTTGCTTCACATTCCAAACAGATAGCTCTTCTCTGAGTCCTGCACCAGTACGCAGTCATCTCCAGCTTCAACAGTGGCGTCGTCTTCAGCTCCGGCAGCCATCGCTGACTCGCAGCCCCTCAATCACCAGGAGCAGGTACTAGCCGCAGCAGCAATCCAGGATGGCGACCAGTCTCGTCTTTGCACCAGCAGCTGATCCCAGTCGTCCATATCTCTTCCCCATCGCCAGCAGTAGCTGTGTTTTCTTCTCTGCACTGGAAGCAAGAACCAGTAGAGACGCAGTCATCACCAGTTGCAATTCCTCAGCCACTTTGAGCAGCAATAAGCAAAAGCAGCTGGCCGGATCTTCCTTCACGAGCAGCGCCCAGTCGTCTCAGCGCCATTGCCTTTGCTCGTCTTAGTGCTAGGTGAGTTTCCATGCATTCTTTTCACTTTGCATATTAATGGTTACTGTGCATGCTTTTGTTACTGTTGTAGTGAATTATAATTCATTTGAACAGTAACTAGGCATTGATTGTCGCGTCCAACCCGGCTAAGCGTGCTGGGTTCAGCCTAGCCACCTGAGCCGAGCTGGACACAGCCCCTAGAAAAACCAGTAATATTGTTGTTTTTTCGTGTATTTATTTTATGGTTTTTTTGTATTTTTATATTGTAAAAATACAAATCTCGTATTTAAAATACCTGGTTTTCGACGCAATGTGACAAATATATATATATGTTTTCATACATACGGCCAATACCCTAACATGTTTTGAACATTCTTTTTATATAAAAAAATATTGAAAGTTTTGAAAATGTGTTTTCGCATGGATTTTTTAAACACAAAAAATTATTTTCTTGCATTCTGGATTATACAACATGTTTGTAAAACTCCAAAGGGTGTTGGTCAATATGCCAAAAAATATAAAAATCTTATTTTGGGGGGAATTCATGTATAATTCACCATTAATGTTTGGATAAAGAAATCCCTAAGGGATGAATATTCAAAATATTATTGAGAATAATTTATTATTATTCACTGTTAATGTTTGGATAAAGAAACCCAGGTGGTTAATATCCAAAATAATTTTTCTAGGAATAATAAGTCACCACACATCCTTGAAATAAGCCTTGATTATAATTGAGGACATTTCAATTTTTGACTCTACGGTTTACGAGCCGTGAATGTATGAAACACTAAGGCAAAAAAAAAGGCTTTTAAAATGCTTTGAATTTCCTTAGATTTTTAAATTTTTGTCCCTCCTCCTTGCGATTTACGAGTCACGAACGCTTGAAATACCAAGGGAAAAATAAGCTTTTAAAACACATCGAATCTCTTTGGATTTCTATCTTAATAAATTTAGTCTGAATCAAACACATATTTCAAGAGATCTGCATTGGTTCCCCTTAATATTTTGTAGACATATCTAAAGGTATGATTTATATTGGCAAAGGATTCTTGCTTTTAGACTTTGAACCCAAGTCATTCATCATAACAAACCTATCCTAGGAAAACTAATTAAGAGAACATCAACACCATAGCAATTATAAGGCAAACCAAACACCAAGCAGCTTACTTTAGGTAAGGCATACTAGGGGTGCTAATACCTTCTATTTACACAACTAGTTCCTTGTCTCAGAATCTCTGAAAAACCAGTTAGGGTTCCTAGTGACCATAATATTAGGTGGCGACTCCCTTTACACAAAATAAAAAAAAGCGAAATCAATTGAGGATCACTGCGACGCCGTGCTCCGCCGCGAGGGTGCGATAATTATGACGAATTATCTATTACTAGTGGCATTGGGAAAAAGACCCAAGATATCCATCACTCATTAGAATAAAAGTCATGAGAAGGTTATAACTATCATTATACAGAGGGCTAGCAGGAGATTAAAGCATATCTTTGGCATCTACCGCATCTTCTAGCCAAATTAGTGGCATCACAAAGTTTGGTTAGCCAATAGAAACTTGCTCGAGTAGCTTGGTTAGCAATAGCTCTAAAACCTATATGGGGACCACATATCCCTTCATGAAGTTCTTTCAAAACATATGTGCTTTCATTAAAGTGAATGCCATTTTAGAAAGGAAGTTGAGGTGGATCTTCAGTATAGGACATCATTGATTTTGTTAGAAGGTATTTTATTAGTGGGCAAGTAACGTTTGATAAGGGTTCTCCAATCCTCATTGAGGGCGATTAGGGCGGTCAATAGTCTTTCTTCACCTATATTTGGCTTCTCCAAAGTTTAAATCCATATGTTCAGAGGGAACTTTGCTGAGTTAGAGTATACAAGTTTGGATAAAAAGTCTGCTCGGTGGTTGACTTCCCTAGGTACGTGGATGATTGTGATCTCTTTGCCTTTACCTTTTTTAAAGAGATAATTTTAAACTCTTTAAAGATATTTTAGCATGATGGACTCCCTGACCTCATATAATCCTTGACATTAGTCAATAACTAGCTATGAGTTGCTATGAATATGGAAGGGATAAACATTTAAGGCCTTTGCAAGCCTCAATCCTACTAGAAGAACTTCATACTCTACTATATTATTAGTAACTGAGAATTCAAAATGAACCCCATATGTATAATCCTATCCCTTTGAACTCGTGAGAACTATCCCCTCCTTACTAACCTTTGTATTAGAAAGCCCATCAATATATAACTGTCATATGGGGGTTGATGGGGCAAGTTCCAAAGAAGCTATTGGCCTAGCGAGTGGTGTTTTGGAACTCAATGGAGATTTGGATTTATAAAGTATTGACTTCTTAAAGGAACACTAAGTAATAAAGTCTGCTAGAGCTTGTCCTTTTAGAGCTGTCCTGGGCTGGTATTAGAGACCAAACTCTCCTAACTCGAGGGGAAATAAAATAATATAGTTGATTATGAATTCTTAAGAAAAGTAATAATTGTTGAATTCATGATATTAAATAACAATGCGAACATGTTAATTTTTAACTTCGTTTAGTGATGATCCTTGCTAAACTATGTGATTAATTAGTATAATGAATGCATTTCGTTTAATTATCAATTATTGCAGGTCCTAGTTGCATAACCAATCATCCTTGAATTTGCCTATCTTATTTTGTGTAATTATATTGTATAAATCTATATTTCAAATAGTTATAGATACCTTAGAAACTTTATCGAAGATGTATAAACGTCTCACCTTATATCTCAAACTAGGCATATAATTTTAGGTGGATATTTTTGTATATATTCATGTATATATAAATATGATGTGTGCATGTTTTGGATCTTGATACTTTAAAATGGATTGTTACACCTTATGATGTGGACAGTAAAATGACCATTAAGTTATAGTCATGACATTATAAAAATTATGATGTGAAATATCAATCAGATATATTCATAGATAGTTATACTATACAAGAGTATATGGAAGAATGAGAAAACAAGAAATTATAGGGAAATGCAGCTAAAATTTTATTAATATTGAAAGGAATATCTTATGATAAAAGAAATGAAAGTAATTGACTAAATGAAATAAGATGATGGTGGAAGGAATCCAAAAAACAAATTGCACTAAAATTAGTGTTACATTATACAAGACAATTGTAAAAGTTGGGGTTATCATGTAAATGCTCCTTGTTGTGCAAGATCATATGTTGTCATTCAGGTCAAGCTGTTTTGTAGTTAGCTTTTGAAAGCAGAGCCAAGTTAAGTTTTTGATTGACTCCATCAACCCTATATCATATATCAATTTGAGTCTTCTTAATTACTTGGGTTGTTTTTTCATTGGCCCAATCGATGGATGATCTTAAAAAAGACACTCAAAGGTGGTGGTCTTTACACTCCTCAAAAGGTTAACAACATTTCCACTCACCTAGTTTTGCTTGAACTAACGAAAATACCATTAAGTATAGTTCTTAACTAGTCTATTAACTATTTTAAACATAATTAAAAAAATATCTAGGCATCGGTAACGTGTCTTTTAAAAAAATAGATTATAACCATGTATTAAATGATATTTTTATTTAATATTAAAATGGAAACACATTGGGTAAACTTAGGTTGACATGCAAGAGTTGGAGATATAATCTTGAAAAAAACAAAGTGGAAAGTTCAATCCTCAATTAACTCAATATTAAAGGATGAAAGTGATAAAAAAAAAATAGCACTTAACTAAAAAATAACCTAAGTGAACTCTAGTCAACCAAGCAAACTCATGCACGTCATCAGATTCAATAAAATTTATAGACTAGAGATTATTTTTCATTTAATTATATGATGATAAAGCGTATGACAGTTGTTTTGTATGAAACATTTTTTTAAGGAAAAAAAATCATGTTAGATACGTGTAGCTGAGATAGCAAAAGTATATTATTGATAACAAAAGATTAAATTGTATTTCTTTAGTTCTGAGCTAGAAAAAATAGATCATTGATAAAAAAAAAAAGGATGAAATTATATATATATATATATATATATATATATATATATTAAATTGAGGGACAAAAAAGGTATTAAATAAGAAAAAAGTAAAAAAAAAAATAGCTCAAATCCTACGGATGAACCCGTTAAACCTGCAATCCGATTCATGACTCTATTGGGTTCAATGAGTTCTTTTATCATTTTTTTAACCCAATTATAAAATAAAAAAACCTTAAAAAGAAGAAAAGAAGAAGAAGAAAAGGAGCTTAGACACACTGAGCAAAAAAAAAAAAAACCCAGCCTGGCTCTTGGGCTTAACTTTATTTATTTTTAATTTCTTATCGGTTTATTTTTAAACAAGACAATAGACGATGCATTGTTTGTTTTGTGTAGAATCTAGCAACCAGAAGTTGCTAGAAAAACAAGGTGTTAGTTTTTTTTTTTTGTTTACAAACACATTTTCAACGTATTTATTTTACCCAAAACACCTAGAAAACATCTTAAACATCCTGATAAACATATCCACAACATTAAAAAAAAAACCTAAAAACCCAACTTAAAAAATCCAAAATCAACTCGAATACAAAAACATTCCCATGATTAGATATGCCTCCTCGGGTAAGAAGGAAAAAAAAACACCTAAGAAAAACGTCCTTCATAAAATGAAAGCCATTAACACCAATTTCATTTATTTTGGTGGCCAAAATCGTCGTCAATGACCACTTTTTCTATTTTCACTGGAATCTGAGTCTTCTCTCTCTCATCTCACAAACAAATGACTAGAAAATAAGAAAAATGAACTTTAGTACCAAAATTGAATTTCTAAAAACTAAAGGGACCGATCACCTGTAAACCAAAACATACAAGGGACCGAAATAAACTTTTTGTATATAATTCAAAGCCGTCACCTATTTTACCCGCCTGTTTCACTTCGATCCTCTATCTTTCAATCAAATCCTTTCTTTTAAAAGAAAAACAGGCAATTGGGTGTTAATTTATGCTCAAAAGTGCTTATTTGTGTAAAGAAAAAGTTCAAAAATCAAATTGAAAATTTAGAAAAAAATCGTTATTCTAATCCACAGTGATTTGTGAGAGAGTGCATAGTGATTTCAACTACAATGAAAATGCCACAAGGCTTTGTTTCTATTAATTAAGTTTGTGGCTTGTGCTTCGTCGTGGGCTGGAAGTGCTTTTTTCTTCTTATTTGAGTTCATCGATTGATAGCCGACCTCTTAAAATTATAGAGGGGATTCCTACATTATTATTTTGTCCATCCTTTGCTCATGCGAGAGTTCGTGCAGACTTGGGATGTAATGATTTTCCCAATATATATTTTGGGAAAAGGGTCATCGTCGGCCATTACTTATTGATGACGGAACACATCATCAATTTAAAGTCCTTGTGTTAGACTTAATTGGAAGGGTAGGTGTTACTTAGCTCTCCGGACTTCTTCCTTATCGGCAATTAAGTGCATAAACTTCTGTAAATAAAATATAAAGACAATCTCATTAAGAAAGCACTAGTAAGGTCGTATGTGAAACCAACTAGAACTCCCTCTCCGCTCTAAACGAAAAGGAGAGCTTCCCTCTCGGTTTTCGTCTCGAAACATTGAAACTCACTCCAATGGTTAAAACTATTTTTTATGTAAAAAAAATGCTAAGGAAAAAAAATTTAACATCTAAGTCATCAGAACAATTAGTAATTTAAATAATATAAATAAAAAGAATGCAACAAAAATAAATCAAATGATAAAAAAAAAACTAATAAAAAGAATCCGATATGAGCCTATCTGGAATATAAAAAAAATCTAATTTTGAAGGATAAAACTGAAGAAAAACTAAAAACAAAGAAAAAAAACTTGTCAAATCAGGTTAACTCACAAACTTGATAACCATAAACATAAGATTGAGATAACTTCATTGAAAAAAAAAAAAGAAGGAGAAAAGGAACCATTTAAAAGGAAATGGAAAAAAAAGCCAAAGACCAATTTTTAATACATCAAATGTTGAATGATGAAGTTGAAACAACTGAATTTCAAAAATGATAAAAAAAAAAAATCAACCCATGTTAACCTTTGAAATCAATGACTATGGTCATAAGCCTAAAACTAACCCTATAGAAAGCAAACAATAAAAAATAACAAAGCAAAACAAAAAAAAAATGGGTAAAAAAAAACATAAGCTTAAAAAAATGAAAAAAACCAAACAAACCCGAGCAAACCTCATAAACTTGGTTGAATATCTAAAACACGTAATCTATGAAATCCTGGACCCGGGTTGACTCAAGAAGCTCATTCCTAACTAATTTAATTTTGAAGGATGAAATCGTGAAAAAAAAATATTTAACTTACAAAAGCGAAAAATATAATGATAAAAAGAATGTGGATTAAATTTAATTGAAAAAAACTCATGGAGGATGGATTTGTTAAAAACAATCTAAAATATTATCTTAAACAAAACAAATAGTATTAAAAAAAATGAGGACCGAATTTGAAAGATTAAAAAAAAAAAAGGGGTGAAATTAAAAAATATTTTTAATCTTATGACGCAAGTGTTTTTTTTTAAAAAAGCTTGACTCAAAACATTGAACCAACAAAAACAGAAGACTGATATATGGACAAATCAATTTTTTTTTTGAAAACCGCCCAAAATGAAAGATTACAAAATCATATATAACTAAGAAAAAGAAAAAGAACAAAGCATAATCACTAATGATATAAAAAGCTACGATAAAACTGAAAAAACAACATCATTAGAAAAGGGAAAAAAACAAGAAAACTGTAACAGTCCCGGCAGCGCCTAAAGGAGCAAGATCAAGTTGAGGCCGGGGGAAGAAATGAAGGAGGCGTATGGGAGAAGACTTACCTGCAGCAAAGAAATAAAGTGAGCAAGTGTATGGTCAAAATTAGACAAGAAGCACTTACGTGGATGGCTGAGATGATGAACTCCTGCAGGTGACAGCTGGCAAGGGAGTAAATCCAAAGGCAAAACGGCACAGTTTGAGAGAAGAAAAGGAGTCCAAATACGACACAGTTTGGGAGAAGGAAAAAAGAGTACAAATACAACACTGATAAATAAAACAGCTGTCAATTCTATCTATTATCTTGTTATTTCAATTAACCGAGAGTTACAATAAGAGGGAGAGGAAGGAGCAGCAGAGAGGCAGGAAATTGCTTTGAAGCAAATCTCATTCACCCAGGAGGCCCGGGATACCTCGAAGCTGCCCAGAAATCTAGATTAGGGTTTATCAAGATTGCATTGTTCTTTCAATTCAAGTTCTTTAAGATATTTCATTTCAGTTGTTATTTCAGTTTCCTCATTTTCCTTTTTGTTAAACCTGTAAGGCTCAGGTCGAAGAAAAGCTATAATAAAAGTAAAAGAAAAATTCCAGACATTCTCCCTTACTTACCAAGATCATTACAAGTGGTATCAGAGCTTGGTTTCTCGGATGGCTGAAGGAACAAGAGTTTCACAATTACTAGAAACAGTATCAAGAATGAAACAACAACAGGAGGCGCAACAACAAAACCAGCAGAATCAGCAGCAAATATTGGAAGACATAGTCCAGCAATTAAGAAACATGTCTACCAGGATGGATCAGATGGCTAAGGCCCAAGGGAAAAGGCCCATGGGCTCCCCTCCTAATTCTCCCACCAGGGCAGACAATGGAATTACCAAGCATGAAGTAATACCACAGGAAGGATTTTAGCAGGGTCAGCTCAAGTCAATCAGGTTGGAGTTCCCCCGGTTCAATGGAGATGATCCTATTGGTTGGGTGTACAAAGCCAATCAATTCTTTAACTTTCACAATACTCCAGCCCAACACAGATTGTTTATAGCCAGTTTTCACATGGAAGGAAAGGCCATAACATGGTATCAGGAACTAGAAGAAACTGGAATTCTCACCAGTTGGGAGACCAGTTGGGAGGCCTTCATTAAAGCCCTCCAAATTCGTTTTGGAACCTCATCTTACGATGACCCCATGGAGGCCCTCATAAGTATCAAACATGCCTCAACAGTAGAGCTATATAAAACCCAATTCGAGATGCTTTCGAACCGGGTCAAGGGGCTGTTTGACTCTCACGGGCTCAGCTGCTTCCTAGGTGAATTAAAAGAGGAGATAAGAATGGGAGTACGAATGCTAAACCCTCAAAATCTAGTGGCTGCCTATGGATTAGCAAGGATGCAGGAGGAAAATCTGACAATCATGAGGAAATCATGGAGACCTAGTGCCATGGGTTTTCAAGGCCGAAACCCAACACCAACTCAGCCCAGGATTGAAAACAAACCAATTCCTGTACAAAGACTCACCCCAGCACAAATGAAGGAAAAAAGAGACAAGGGGCTTTGCTTTAAATGTGACAGTAAGTGGGGACCTAGTCATAAGTATGGAGGACCCAAGATATTCCTGATAGAGGAATTAGAGGAGGAGATGGAGGATATAAATTTTGTTCCTGAAGACCTGATTGATCTAGGAGACCCTCAGGAAGAAGGCAAGGAGGGAATCGGCATATCCCTTCATGCCACATCGAAAATCCCAATCCTAAAACTATGAGGGTGTCAGTTAAGCTAAGTGGCCATAATTTCGTGGCCTTAATTGACATAGGAAGTACTTATAATTTCATACATCCCAGGGTAGCGAGGAGAGTAGGAATGAAAGTGTTAAAACACAAGCCTATTAGGGTGAACATTGCAGATGGATCCAAGCTGTGGAGTGAGGGAAGCTGCTTAGATCTCAAACTGATGATTCAAGGAAATCAGTTTGTCACTCGGGCTTATGTCATACAGCTAGGAGGATGCGATATGGTGTTAGGAATCCATTGGCTCAAAAGTTTAGGGCCCATTCTTTGGGACTTTTCAGCCTTAAAAATGGAATTCCAAAAGGAGGGGAAGAAGGTCTCGATTTGTGGAATGGGAGTGAAGAGATCAGAAGTAGACTGCAGCCCAACCTTTTTACAAGAACTGAGAAGAGTCGAAAAAGGACTGATTCTGCAAATTTGGGAGCTAGGAGCAGTTTAGAATAAAATTCTAGAACAGATTGAGAATCTATTGCTAGAATTCATAGAAGTCTTTCAAGAGCTGAAAGGAATCCCACCTAGCAGATCACATGATCACTCTATAGTGTTGAAAGAAGGTACCTCCCCAATAAGTGTACGTCCTTACAGATACCCCTACTACCAAAAATCTGAGATAGAAAAACTCATTAAGGAGTTGTTGGTAATGGGTACCATAAGACCCAGCCAAAGCCCTTTTTCATCGCCAATCCTACTAGTTAGGAAGGCTGATGGGTCATGGAGAATGTGTGTGGACTATCGTGCCCTTAACAAGGAAACTGTGAAAGACAAGTTTCCCATACTAGTTGTGGAAGAACTATTAGACGAACTACATGGTTCTGAAGTTTTTTCCAAACTAGACCTCCGATTAGGCTTCCACCAGATCAGAATGAAGGAAGAAGATGTCCCTAAAACAGCTTTTAGGACTCATGAAGGGCACTATGAATTTCTGGTGATGCCTTTCGGCCTCACAAATGCCCCTTCCACTTTTCAAAGTTTGATGAATGATATTTTTCGACCCTATCTCAGAAAATTCATGCTGGTTTTCTTCGACGACATCCTAGTCTACAGCCATAATGTGGAAGAGCATGAGAGACACTTGAGGATGGTATTTGAGACTCTAGTCCGACATAAGCTATTTGCCAAACATTCCAAATGTAAATTTGCAAGCAGTGAAGTTGAGTATTTGGAGCATATTGTATCAGGCCAGGGGGTGCATGCTGATCCCAGCAAGGTAGAGTCAATGATCAAGTGGCCAAAACCAAACACACTCAAATCACAAAGGGGTTTTTTAGGGTTAACAAACTACTACCGCAGATTCATCAAAGGTTATGGGGAGATTGCAGGTCCATTGACTAGACTGCTAAAAAAATGGGCTTTTAAATGGGATTCAGAGGCAGACCAAGCCTTTGAACAATTAAAAAAGGCCATATCAACCCCCCGCCCCGTCCTAGCACTACCAGATTTCAACCAAAGTTTTGTAATAGAATGTGATGCCTCAGGGATAGGACTCAGAGCTGTGCTAATGCAAGAGGGCCGACCCATCTCCTATTTCAGCAAGAGTCTAAAGGGGAGGGAATTATCATTATCCACTTATGAAAAGGAATTATTGGCACTAGTTACTGCTGTTCAAAAGTGGAGGCCTTACTTATTGGGCCAAGCCTTTAAAGTTAAGACAGACCAACAGAGCCTCAAGTTTTTATTGGAGCAGCAGGTTGGAACACCCACACAGCAGAAATGGTTGTCCAAATTAATTGGATATGACTTTATGGTCGAATTTCGAGCAGGAAGGGAAAACCTAGTAGCTGATACACTCTCTAGATAGGAGGATACTACAGAAAAGGTACACTATGGGCTATCTCTACCCCGATTGTTAACTGGGCTGACCGATTGAAGAATAGTTATAAAACTGATCCAGAAATTCAAACTATCATGCAACAACTAGACCAAGAGACTATAGGTTCCTTGAAATATCATCTTAGGGGAGGGATACTATACTATAAACACAGAGTCTACATAAGCCAATCCAACCCTATAAAAAAATGATATACTGAATTATATTCATGACAGTCCAACCTCATGGCACACAGGGTTTGAGAGAACACTAAAAAGGGCAAGGAGAGATTTCTTTTGGGTAGGGATGAAATCAGACATACAAAATTATATAAAATACTGTGAAGTCTGACCTGTCAGAGAGCAAAAGGAGAAAACACAAAACCCTCCAGGCTCCTACAGCCCTTGCCTATACCCACCAGACCATGGTCATCCATATCTATGGATTTTATAGAAGGGCTCCCTAAATCTAATCAATACTCAGTAATTATGGTAGTTGTGGATAGGCTTACCAAATATGCCTATTTTATTCCCGTATCCCACCCCTACAGCGCGACAAAAATCGCCAACCTCTTTTCACAAAATGTGGTGAAGCTGCATAGGCTCCCAAACAACATAATATCCGATCGGGATCTTACCTTCACTAGCAAGTTTTAGGGGGAATTATTCTAAATTCAAGGGGTCAAGCTACTGATGTCCACAGCCTACCACCCCCAAACCGACGGGTAGACCGAGGCCACCAACAAAACATTGGAAGGGTATTTGAGATGCTATGTAGGTGATAACCCGAAAGGTTGGTCCAATTGGCTAACCATGGCTGAATACTGTTACAATACCAGCTACCACTCATCCCTCAAATCTACCCCGTTTGAAGCAACCTACGGCTACCCACCCCTAAGTCTCATAGATTACATCCCCGATTCAACCAAAAATCAAGCAGCAGAAGAACATTTACAACACAGAACAGAGCAGATTGCAGAAATCAAACATAACTTATCTCAAGCTCAGGAGAGACAAAAGAAACAAGCAGATAAAGGCAGAAAAGAAATCTAGTTCATAGAAGGGGAATGGGTTTACCTCCGGCTCCAGCCATACCGACAGTCCAGCATGTCAAGAAATAAAAATGTGAAGTTAGCTTATAAATATTTCAGGCCGTTTCAAATCTTAAAAAAAGTGGGAGAAGTGGCTTACCAGCTAGGTCTTCCCAAGGAAGCCTGAATCCATAGCACCTTCCACGTCTCACTGTTGAAGAAATGGGTTGGAAAGGGAATCGTTCCTGAACTGAAGCTACCCAGTCTCGAAACCAAGCTGAAATCTCAGCCAGAACCAGCCGAGATAATTGACCGAATGAGCCAAGTCTCAAGGGGGAAGAGAAGGAAGAGGTGCTGTTAAGATGGGAAGGACAACCCAAAGAAGACGCCGTTTGGGTCGATGAAGAGTGGTTAAAAGGTTCCTACCCTCACCTTGAGGGCAAGGTTTTTTAAGGGGGAGAGAGTTGTAACAGTCCCGACAGCGCCTAAAGGAGCAAGATCAAGTTGAGGCCGGGGGAAGAAATGAAGAAGGCGTATGGGAGAAGACTTACCTGCAGCAAAGAAATAAAGTGAGCAAGTGTATGGTCAAAATTAGACAAGAAGCACTTACGTGGATGGCAGAGATGATGAACTCCTGCAGGTGACAGCTGGCAAGGGAGTAAATCCAAAGGCAAAACGGCACAGTTTGAGAGAAGAAAAGGAGTCCAAATACGACACAGTTTGGGAGAAGGAAAAAAGAGTCCAAATACAACACTGATAAATAAAACAACTGCTAATTCTATCTATTATCTTGTTATTTCAATTCACTGAGAGTTACAATAAAAGGGAGAGGAAGGAGCAGCAGAGAGGCAGGAAATTGCTTTGAAGCAAATCTCATTCACCCAGGAGGCCCGGGCTACCTCGAAGCTGCCCAGAAATCTAGATTAGGGTTTATCAAAATTGCATTGTTCTTTCAATTCAAGTTCTTTAAGATATTTCATTTCAGTTTCCTCAATTTCCTTTTTGTTAAACCTGTAAGGCTCAGGTCCAAGAAAAGCTATAATAAAAGTAAAAGAAAAATTCCAGACATTCTTCCTTACTTACCAAGATCATTACAAAAACCTAGGCAAAGGTTTCAAACTCTCAACCCATTAAATTCTAGACTCAATTGAATCAAGAAGCTAAATTCTCAACCAATTTAATTTTTCTTAGCCAAAGTAAATTCATCAAAGAACAACAATTAAAAAGACCCAAGAAAACCTAGGTCATTTTTAAAATCGGTAAAAAAATCTTAGTGAAAACAAATAAATTCAAAAACTTATCTCAAATAATACAAATAGGAATAAAAAATGAGAACTAAATTCGAAAGAAAAAAAGGGCTTGAATAGAAAAATAATTCTAACGTTATAAATTGTTTTAAAAAAATCATCAAATATTGAAGGATTGAATTGGAAAAAAAAATATCAATTTAAAGAATTAGCCAAAAAAACCCAACAAAGAATGATAAAAAAAAAAATACTCGAGATAACTGGGTCATTTTCAATACCAACAAAAACATTCATAGTAAGTTAGCTTAAAAAAACCAAACCCGTTCTCCAATTAAATAAATAATGAAGGATAAAACAATTATCTTAGACAAATAAAAAAAATAAGCAAACTCGAGAAAACATCCTAAATATGGTCAAATCTTTAAAACTCGCAACCCTTGAAATTGTGGATCTTGGTTGAATCAAGAAATTTATTACAAACAAATTTAAAGATATCAATTTAGAAAACTTGCCAAAGAAAAACAATTGAAAATCAAAAGAATGAAGGTCAAATTTGATAAGAAAAACAACAAAGGAGGGTGAAATCATAAAAACAAAAATCAATTGAAAAATCAATTTCAAACAAAACAAAAGGCAATCAAAAGAATGAGTACCAAATTTTAAAGATGAAAACAAATTAAAAGGGGATGAAATTTCCAAAGCATACCAATTTTATAAATTATTCAAGATAAAAAAAATTATAATAATAGGAAAAGAGATCAAATTTGAATATTCGACAAATTAAAGGGTTGTTATAAATTTTTAAGGCGTTGGTGTGAAAATCTAGATACGGAGAGAGAGAAGAAAATGGAAACAAATGGTCACCTATGCCAAACCACAAGGAATCTTGGAACATGCACCACCCCATCTTGTCGGGGATGTCAAGATCTTTTAAACTTTGCCTCGGAAGGTGGCTTTTGGTGGACAAACAACCCCACTACGTCGCCCAAACACTATTTGGTTTATTTTAATAATATTTAATATATGTTAATTGCAAAAATACCCACACCTAACATTCAAATCTACAATAAAACCAAAGTAAATGACAAAAAAGCATTTGTTAGAGAACTCTATTGATTTTTGTCTTTAAGGGCACCAAAGTAATTACATAATTTTAAAAAATTATAAATACTAGAAGGCTCCTTGGTAATAGGCATTATAATTTGTAAAAGACAATTGTGTCATGGTAAAAAGACAATCTTACCCCCAATGCATGGTTTAAAGATTTTCTTTAGAGTGGTGTAATTTTGTCTTTTCACTACTCCAATAAATGGTGAAATGTCTATTTGTTTATAATATCTTCTCCTTCTCTTTTAGTGTTTTTTTAGCTAGATCATTAACTCTCGCTACATTGCAAGTCAAATTAATATTTTTTAACCTTAAGAAATATCTAGGTGTTGTTAATGTATTTTCTAATAAAAAATATTTAAACAATATGAAAGTTGACCTGATATGACCCGATCAACTTGGCGAACCCAAAGTCACCTAGACAACCAATAAAAATATAGTTTGACAAAACAAATTTCAAGACAAAATTTTTTTTAAAAAAAATATTGAGACATAATCATATTGGATTGACTCGTGTCAACCTAAGTTAACCTATCAAATATAGGACCTAGATCAAGGTTGTCAAAAATGCATTTTTGAAGGAAAATACAAACTAATCTCGGATCGTAAAAACGGATCGTAAAATCGTAAGGAATTTTTATATATATATAGTTCAAACACCTTAAAATACATGGTTCAAATAAAAATTCATACGTAGTTTATCTTAAAATACATGATTCAAATAAAAATTCATACATAATTCAAGTGTAAAAAAAAATTAATTGCAGTCATAACAGAAAAATAAGGAAGAAAACACGTTATATTTTGGGCCACTTTTTTTTTTCCCTGGTTTACATGCTTTGCGGTCAAATTCAGAATTTCAAATATGATCAGCAAGTTCTATTATGCCATTGAAGATGTCAAGGAAAGAGTTCACTCTTTATAACAATTTGATCTAAATCATGAGATCGAGATAATTATAATTATATTTATAATTATATTACAATAATTAACAAAAATATAAATTGTGTGTTGATTTAGCATGTGATGGGAAGCATTGCAGAATATGGCAATGTTCTTTTTTTGATCCTTTAATTTTTATTCTTTCAATCATTTATTATTATTTTTATTATTTTCATGCTTCCATATTGCATTGACTTGAAATTAGGCTTTTTGATTTTTTTTTAATTTACATTTTATCTTATTTTCTCAGTGTAAAAAAAAAACCCGACATTAGCTTGATGCTCAATTTTACAAAATCAAAATTTGATTTTTTTCAAGGATCAAAATTGTGATTGAGGCAACAAAAAGATATTTTTGTAAAAGAGCAATGCCTTTTTAACATTTTTGCAACAAAAGTTTTGCAAAATCCCTTTTTGGTTCTTTTGTTTGACACTTTTTTAGGTTTTTGGTCCGTTTAGTTTAACATTTTTTTTTGTTGTTTTAGCCCAATTTTTTTTAATTTCTCAATCTTTGGATTTGAGAAAGGAAAGAGAATCTCATTGAAAAATAATAAAAGAGAGAGAAAGTTGATGATCTGCTAAATGTTAGAGACGAAAAAAGCTGTTTTTGGTGCCAATAGATTCTACTCAACGAGGAATTTCATTTTAGTTTTTTGTACTATTTATCTTGTCAAAAATAAAAGATCAGGGTTAACAAAAATTTATATCCTAACTTGATTTAGTATATTTGTTTTACTAGTTTTTGGGTGTTTTAAGTTGAGAAATTGATTTTTTTAAGGTCAGAAAGATGTTATTATATGTTTATAGGTTGAGAAATGTTGAAAATTAAATTTTTGGGGCCTAATTTTTCAACCATTTCTTTAATAGTCGGAAACTGCTAAAGAAGAGGGAGTCATTTTCAGGCAAACAAAAGAAGAAAAATGCCTGGAGCGCAGGCCTATAACCTTGTAGGCTCACATGCATGGCTTTTTCTTTGAAATTTTCTTTTAATTAAATTAAATTAAATTTAAATAGATTAATTAAAGATATGTGGAGATGTCCAACTTGACGGGTATTCAATTTTAATTTTAATTAATTAAAAGAAATTAATTATAAATGCTTTGTGATTTTTTTTATATAAAATATCATTCAATTTTTACTTAAATTATAGTATCGTTTTTCTAATAGTAGCAGACATTCTTTTTATTGAACCTATATAATTTGTTTTTTTTTAAATTTCACTCAATTACTTCTTTATACCTATTTATTTTTATTATCGTTATTAAATAAATGATTGAATCCAAAAATCAATGTTATTAAACCTTATCGAATCCATGACATATATTACAAGATCAAATATCTTAATTTATATCTATCTTTTAACTTTTTGACTTAGGTTTTGATTAGCATTAACAACTTTTTTTGGAATTTATGATTATTAATAATTTATTATTTATTTTATTAAATTTATGAATCAACTTTTTAATTCATAATTAAAAATACTTTGTTGTCATGTATTAAACACCTGCACTTTAAACTAGTAAAAATGACTAAAAATGAGGTGAATTTACAAAGCATTGTTCAATTTGTTTATTTAATTAGAATAATTTTTTTTATCTCTTTTTTATTAGGTTTTTTTTTAATCTTATTCTTCAACATTGGATTAATTGAAAATTAACTTTTATAATTTATTTAATTTTTTTATATATAAAGTTATTTTATCCTTATGACCTAGATCTTGAGATTAACATGTTAACCTGAATTTACTCAGATTTTTTTTTATCCTTTTGTAATCGATTTTCTTTTTCAATATTAGATTGATATTGAAAATTGAACTTCATAATTTTTTTTGAATTGAGTTATCCAAGTCTCATGATCTAGGTTGCAATTTGATAGGTTAACCCTTGCCCTTTTTTTGTTCTTTTTAATTATTATTTTTAGTTTTATCGCTCAACGTTGATATTGAAACTTGGGCTTCATAATTTATTTTAATTTTCTTTCTATTTGTTTATCCTAATCTCATAACCTAAATTGTGGGTTTGGCAAGCTACCGTGTGTTGACTCGGGTTGTTTTATCTATTTATTTTTCTTAATTAATTTTTTTAGTCTTATCTTTTAATGTTGGGTTAATTAGAAATTAGATTTTATAATTTGTTATGTTTTATTTTTCATAGAGTTATCATGATCTTATGACTTGAGTTGTGGATTTTACAGGTTAATACAAATTAACTCAGCTTGATACAATATATTACTGTTTTAATTACTTTTAAAAAAAATATTATGTTGATTTTTTTATAAAATATTCTAGGATTCAGATTTTGATGATAAGAGAATAAATTTATTTATCACTTGCGGTGGACAAATTTCTAATATTGATTTGTTTTAATGTCATGTTTATAAATTAAATTCAAACCTCTTCAAAATTGTGAAAGGATTTTATAAAAATGTGATAGCTATTTTCATTAATTATGTAGATTAAG
>Ga0325404_1001497_pt1 | contig 24729 bp, 19 predicted proteins | sample PopdelMetagenome_18_FD_205664 | JGI IMG/M metagenome (GOLD analysis project Ga0325404, IMG submission 205664) | Populus deltoides microbial communities from Bellville, Georgia, United States - Xylem-Control-R1 | ecosystem: Host-associated > Plants > Phyllosphere > Stem > Wood/Secondary xylem...
AACATTATTAACAAAACATTAAAGGGTGGCTAAATTGAGCCACAACTACAAAATTTATTAGAATAGTATTTTATGTTTTGAGTTTTATTTTTTAATTTTACCCTCCACCAATCTAATTTTTTTTTTTGTAAAAAATGTATACTTTAATATTAGGTTGTTTTAGAAATTAAGCTTTGCAAAAAAAAAAAAAAAAATTCTTTTATGTTCGGTTATATATCTATCTTATAGATTTAGTTTTTTTTTTCTCAATTTCAACCTTCAATATTAGATCTATTAGAAATATGATTTTTTTTTATTGCTTTATATGAATATATCTCAATCTCATAACCCAGATTGAAATTTTAACAAGTCAACCTGAGTTGACTTGAGTCATTTGTATGAGCTATTTTTTCTAATTGATTTTATTTTTTTATTATCAGGTTGGCTCTATTCATTTTTGGATTCTTTTTTAATTGAGTATATTTAAATTGAGCTTGATAATTTTTTTCAATTTGTTTTCTATAGAGTTATCTTAATTCCATAACCTGAGTCACGATTTTGTAGATTAACCTGGTTGACTCGATTTATTTTTTGGTTATTTTTTAATTGAATGTCTTTTTTTTTAATTTCAACCTCCAACAACTCAATCTTCTTCTTTTTATTTAGTTTTTTTTTATTTCATCCTTCAATATTAGATTATTCAGGAATTGGACTTCGTAGTTTTTTCATTTTTTTCTGTAAAATTACCTTGAACTAATGGATTTAGTGTTTGTTTTCTCTCAATTTTAACCTTCAACATTATGTATGTTGAAAATTGAGCGTTGTCATTTTTTTATTTGATTTTTATAAAGTTATTTTGGTCATATAACTTAAGTCGCGAGTTTAATAAGTTCGCCCATGTTGATTTTTTTTTGTTTTTTTTAATTTATTTTTTTTATTTCATCCTTCAATATTAAGTTAGTTGGAAATTGAACTTTATAAATTTTTTTATATTTACTTTCCATTAGATTATCCTAATCTCATTACCCGACTTATTAGTTTGGCAAGTTGATCCAGGTAAGAAAAATTAATTTAACACATTTTTTTTTAATTTCATCCTACAAAATTATGTTGATTAAAAATTGACCTTCATAATTTATTTTAATTTTTTTTATAAAATTATTAAAATCTCATAGTTAAATTAAAAATTTGACAGATTAACCTGAATTAATTTAATATATCATTGTAGCTCAATATGTATCATATTTTGAATTTATGATTAATTTTTTTTATTATTATAAAACAAGTTATAAATATTTGGATATTTTTTTACATAAAAAAAAATTTAATCTAAACCACGTCACAACATGTTCCAATAATCTAATTTATTCCTGAATTCACACAAAGTCGTTTATGTGCATATAAATACCAAACTTCTTTGAATATATATATATATAAAATACAATTATCTTGATACAAAACAAATCCAACTGGCATTTTGCTTTAGAGATGGCAAACTTGATTCAAGCTAGCATATAGCATAGACGATCATGAATACATATATTTTAAGAAAACAAGGAATCAAGAAGAAAGATCAAAAATATAAATCACTGTCACCGTCCCCAAACCATTATTTCGCAGCAAAATCATTAATGCTAGTTTATGGCCAGATGCAAGCCCAAATCAAAAAACAGCATTCTCAAACCACAATCTTGAGACGGGATCTACAGGCCCTGATCAAGGAGGTAATCACCCAACCTCTCAACTATCATGTTACACTGTCCTGGAGTCAATGGCTCATCATAAATACCAAAAATAAGAGCTTGGGCGGTTTTCTTCACAGTGATGCCACCAGAACCCTGAAAAATGCATGACGCAACAACGTTGAGATATGAAAGATGAAGTTACTTCCCCTGATCATAGCACATGTTTAATAACATTCAAGAATTTCAATCCAATTTGTCCTTACAAATTGGTTTCTGCAAGCCACGGCTAAACCAGATTAGGTCAGCCTTCAATATTTCTAGAATTTTGAATAAAGACTGGGAAAATAGGCTTAATGAATAAGACTGGGAAAATACGACCAAAGTAGTAAGGACTTGCATAGGTAGTCAAAAAATTAAATTCTATTAGATTTAGTATTATTCATTCAAGGAGTTGGAGTAATGAATTTCAAGACAACGAGTTAACGGAGGGAAAGTTCTTAACATCATCAATAGCAGAAAAGCATTACGAACAGTCTTTATGGAACGAATCCTTGAGTTAAGAAAATGGAAAGTGAAAAGATCAAACCCTATAAGCACATTAATCATGATAAAGCAACAAGCATAAACTTAAAGATTTGTACGAATTATTTTAAGCATTAAATACGATTAAAGATTCAAAGTAAAAGGCCTTTATCTTGGGACACCAGCATTACCCTCTGTCATGTGTTACACAATAACATTCCACAACTTAAAGCATCCTCGTAAAGTTGACACCAAACCATGTCATCCATTAAAATGACTACACAATTGTCACTACTTTAAATGGCTAAATCTAGGCAACAATATGAATCATGCTAAATCACGGCAAGTATGAAAGAAAAAATAATATCAATTACTGAATTATCTCATGGTGAATGAGAACCTAGTATTAAAAATGAGAAATAATGTCGTACCTTCTTTCCACGAATCACAGCTCCAGGCTCTCCCTGGATCACCATGTACTTTGTGCCACCAATGTGCAACCCAGTTGGGGCTAGAGATCCAGGTTCATCAAAATCTTTCATGATGGCAGAAATCTCCTCAGGCTTATACTATAAACAACCAGTGATAAATCTTTAGGTCAATGACACATGAAACAGGAAAAGAAAACTGACGATACCACTCCAACTTATCAACTAGTTGAAACCATATCCAGCAAGAAAAGGGCATTCGACAACAGAAGAAATAGTGACAATAAATTCAAAAGAATAGCACAATCGAAACTCTGTATTCACATTACAAACAATGGTTAAAGAATTAATAAAATGATAACAAAATGTTTTTTGCAGGTCCAATCGCACACCATTAAATACAAGCTCAGAAAAATCATAGAAAAGAGAGAGAGAGAAAGAGAGAGAGAGAGAGACACCACATAGCATATCAGCTAACATTCTCACTGCATGGGAATGTTCATACACAACAAATCAGAACAAAGATTCAAATCATCCTTTTAAGAATGACATGAAAAGCAAAACCAGGTCGACAATCCATTTAACTCTGACAACGCGCATCCACTTACAATATATACATTATTATCATAAACCATTTCCTACAGCTAATGGGGCGCTATTCATATCCTTAAAAGTCAGAGCCAATCACAAACTGATTGCCAAATGCAGCATTTTACCCAAAAAAAAATCCATCTTTAAACAATTAACCGATTTTGTTCTCTTGAATCAAGAAAACCAAAGAAAGGTTAAAAATAATATTGAATGACAACAAAAGCATCACATTTCAATAGTTGATTGCAATTTGCAACAAAAAAGGATTAAAAAAAAAATCTAAACTAAATCTCTCAAAAATTTAAAACTAGAAAAAGCCAGATTCCTTAAATAATCCATCATTCCTAGTTAAATCAAACACAACAACCAATGACCAATCCAAACGAGAAACAAAGGAAGGAAATAATTGTGATTAAATAAGAGTAATGAATCAGATCCGATAAAATCTCAATCTAAATTATATTGAGACAGACAACACAATTTGAACAAAACAAAACAGATCAAGAAAAGACCACCTGAGGGAAAGTGGCGCTCTGAGCCCACACGCTGCCATCTTGGCCGATGATGGCGGCAGCCGTCAGACGGTTACCCTCGATGTCGCACATCAGGTGATCATCAACGTATGTTTGCCACGACATTTTCGATCAACAAATAACTACCGTTGATTTCTTCGTTCTTTTGTTTTTCCTTCCGAATTTTTATCCCTTATGTTTTAGCTTCTCTTCTATTTTGAATATTTTTGGTTCAAAGAAGGGAGGTATTTATAGTGCTTTCAAAGCGAGACAGGGAGAGAGAGCATAATTAGTGGGCCCCAAATCAAGGGTGTGATTGATGATGTGGTGACTTGCTTTCTCATTGAATCTCCTCCCTACATTTCTACAATGATTCAATGAGTGCCATTCACGTTCTCCTCCTTCTCGCTCGCCTTTTTTTTTTTATTATTTCTTTTTTGGAAAACTCGCACCATATGAAGACACGTGGTGGTATATTCTTCACCAGCCAGTTCAATAATTCCACGTGGCAACTTCCAGGTCTAGTAAAATATCTGGTTGCATATAAAAGAAAATTACAGATGTGAGAATGTTCTCCGATGGAGGGGGGCGGCATTATCATCCATCTTTGATACTATTACACTCCTCTCCCTCTCCCCCTCCCCCTCCCCCTCTCCCTCTCCCGTGTGTGTGTGTCACAGATTTGATGTGTAGAAAGAAAAGAGACTGGAGTGACCTGCGCTGCCGCTTAAGCTGTGCTATTTTGAGAAATATTTTTCTCCATGTGGGAAAAAACTCGTAAAAACACCAATATTTTGGCAGCAGCGAGTCTGACTCTGACCATCCAGCCTTCCTTTCCTCCAGGCCACCTTTTTTTGTGACTAAAATTGTGACATGTCAAAGGGTGAAAAGCTCAGGCAGGTATTGTCAGATTGCATCACCTTATTTGGGGTGTCATATGCTTTTCAGCTAATTTAATTTATGATCCTGATCGAGTCAACATGATTTCCAAGGATTACTCGGTCCATGACTAAGTTTAGAATGGAATAAAAACACATCACAACGTAACTCAAACAAATCCCGAATATATATTATGTCACAAGGTTGAACAGAGCTTTCTCCTTTGGATGCTTGAAACCACACCAAAATTCATATGCTCAGAAGTCTCGTGTCTCAAGCAATCTTGATTCTCATGTAAATAAAATGTAGAATCAAATATCCATTTCCTTGAGCTCACATCATTTTCTGCAGCATCTTTCAATCAAGAAAATATTGCATAATAGTCAATATTACAAAAAGGGAATTACCAAAAAGCAGCACTTGCTGTATGTCTATGGAGCCTGAAAATTCCCAAGTGCACTTGACAACGACCATTGCAAATACGGTCCAGTTTGCTAAACTTGCAAACTGCTTAACAGAGAAAGACACATCAATGTTCTCGGCAAGGCAACTAATATACAGCCTCATCTGCCAAGAAAAAAAAAAAAAAGTTGTGTACCATCAACAGAAGTGGGTGAAACTATTCAAGTTTGAGAAAAGGTGCATACCAGCATTGTCATCCTCCATGTTATAATCGTCTTCATCATCATCAAAATCAATATTCTGCGAGATCATAGAGTGGATAACAGTTTGTTAAAACATTTACTTGCCAACATATAAGTTTATAATGAAGCCTTTTAAGAATGCACAAGTTAGGTGTGTATAGTGTCACATACAAAAACATTAGTCCCTCTAACAAACATCAAGAAGCTCTTGAACTGATCTCTAACATTATTTCATATTAAACTAGAATCCACACAGAATCGTAATATTTCCCATCTCATAATATATGCTCAACTTTAGATAGCTAATGAGTGAACTTTAGTTGTACAAATTAGCAACTTAAATATTATATTTTTCAACAAAATTTCTCATAGTGCTACTTAATTGGAGTTCCTGCAGGCAACTGGGAGGTTGCAAATGTCCAACCAACGGCACGCTACATCTGCTCCAATAGGGGATAAACAAATTCATTAAAGATTCTAGAGCGCTGTCTACACATAAAACAAGGCCACCTATTTGTAGAAGCTGATAAAACAAGGCCACCTATTTGTAGAAGCTGATTCAAAAACTAAAATCTCAAACTTTTCCAATGTTATGTTATTTTGTCAAAAGAGATGCAACACATATGTTATGTTATTTTCCAATCATTAAAAAACTAGCTGGAGACTCCCTTATTATGAGCCACATATAGGGATTATCCATTTAAATTCTTTAGATCATGCAATCATTTAACTTGACAATCATGGAGACAGTCTTCGTCAGAGAGTCCATCTCAATGGAATTAATTTAAAGGCTGGAATGGAATACCTTCCATAAAAAAATCTTGTTCAAACGGAGTCTCAATTTTCCTAGTACCATTTACATCTATTTCTTGACCATTCTTGGTGATGGCATAATAAGTTGCCTATATGGCATAGAAATGAGATGTTATTATATCATGGGGATAGCTGAGGCTGACAAAGAATGCTACAATCCTGAATCATCAAAGCTACTCAAGAGCAAGAAAAAAGCTGATGCAAAATCAATAGATATACACAGGACCCTGTGTTTGCTGAGGGAACCTGATTATAATCTCCATCATCATATTCATCATCAGGTTCTTCTAGTTCTTCATCTTCATCTTCCTCGTCTTCGTCTTCTTTCTTTTCCATTTGAACCTTTTCAGCTTGGCCCTAAATGCATGAAAGGATCACCAACTGACCAACAAATTACCACATAAAGGCAAACAATGGCATGTGGTATAAAAACTTTTGATTTTAACTCAAAAAATGAAGGAGAATAAAACAAGAAAAAAACTTAATTCTATAGGGGCTTCATGTAAATTGTCAGAAGTATTAGTTGCAGTCATTTTGACCAAATAGTGTAGGTAGCAGGTTGGCAGATGATTGAAGGTTTTTACCTCATACATCAATTCACGCTTCTCATAATCATCCAACTTCCTCAAGTCTGTAACACAAGCATCTAAATCAATTTGAATAAAGATTTGAAGAACAAAAGCATCTCAAACATATCTAACTTCAGCAGGTCTATCATACAAACATCTAAATCAGTTTAAATAGATACTCAACAACTCTTCTAGCTGTACGAAGTGCTGAGTGTGGGTAATTCTAAAGAACAGATGTCACTCACTGACAAGGTAGCAAATCATAAATTACCCAATCAGATAGTGTAAAGCATAGGCAACCCATCAAAATCACTAGCCAAGGAAAAACATTTCTTCAAATTATGACAACCAGCAGGTGTGATCAAAATTAATAATTTATATTTAGTTGTTTATATCATTCATTAGAATTCCTAAATATATAAAATCAAGCTCAAACAACTCATAAAGCCAAGAAAACCCAACTTCAGCCACAAACAAATTAAATAGTGGGTGACATGTTTTCTTTTCAATAAACAATTATTTCAAAGCTTGTATGAAATAATAGGATGACTGTATAATTGTGGTGCAACTTAATATTATCCATCTCCTGACTATGGTTGAATAAAATCCAAGGACCAAGAAAGTTTTCCAAAAGTGTAACGCTTTACATGTTTAGCTATCCTTCCATGAATCATCTTCAACGGCACTGCTGTCTACTTGACAGCTTGTAGATATATCATAAATGCATATTGTCAAGGAATCTAGTGGATCATAAATAAGAAGCAAGAACAATCCGAGTGCTTCAAAAGAAGCTGTCTGCATTACAGCTAACAAGGTCCAGATATATGTGAAACAGAGAAAAATATGAAATACAGTTTGTATGAGAATAAAAGAATAGCCAACTATGCCTTATTCCCCAATATAAAGAATTATCTGTCAATATTAGATCCAGTATATATCTAATATATGTGAGATAGACAATAATGTTTCTCAAAAAAAAAAAAACCCACAATACTGATGTCAATTTCACTTATTGTAGCAACCGTAGAAATGAGCCTCCCGACCGATCCCCCAGGAGGTCGGCCTTATCTGCATGAGGGATCAGATCCTCTATCCATCTTTCTAATAGATTTATAAGCAAGCCTTGAGTGCATGAGATGAATTTAGACTTTGCAGTTTTTCTCATTTGGAAAGGGAGTTTAGATTAAGGCCACATCTACAAACAACTATGAGTAAATAAAGTAAGACCAAATCACATCTCACCTGCTGTCCACTTCACTTTTTTGTTTGGCCGCTTCCTATTTAAACCTGATTATCGTTGCATAAAGAACCTCTTAGCATGATTAGAAGCACCATTGAACAGAGAGGGGAAAACTTATAAACATGCATAACACACGCATTGCTCTCATATTTTGTAATTTCAGATTGCAAACCTCCAATCAGTTCATGATTAGAAGCACCATTGAACAGAGAGGGGAAAACTTATAAACATGCATAACACACGCATTGCTCTCATATTTTGTAATTTCAGATTGCAAACCTCCAATCAGTTCTTTAGGAAAATTTTTAGACGTGAGCTGTAAGAATTGGTCGAGTGAATCACGTTCTGATGTGATCCTTGGCTTCCCCCTGTCTGAAAATCTTTCTATGTCCATGCTCTGGATCTCTGATATCACATTCAGAGGAAATGAAAATTTGTAAAGCATCATAGATTAGGCCACTTAATGTCTTGGAACATTGTTGGCAGAAAAACACCGCCCAGTTGGTGTGCACAAGGTAGAGGACTAAAATTATGACTACATTGCTAAATACTCTCTAATAAAAGTGACGCATAAAGTTAAACATTCTTGTCTGAAACATACAACAATTAAGATTAAACACTTGAGGTTGGAACAGCAAGAAGTTTTTTTTTTTCCCTAATTTCATACAAATGTGAAGCTGTGGATCTTAATTTTAAAAGTACAATATTCATTGATACTAGGCACATTGTCCTCTAACTGGGTTTGAAGATAAGCTTTTCAGCACAACATATTTGAAATATTTTCAATATGCTATGCAGGTAGAGACTTGATGCTAATTGATTTTTTAAGAGTTTGTCCCTAAACTATTAGCCAGTCAGCTGCCCAAAAAAAAAAATAGTTCATGAACTTGATTGATCAATCTCAATATACCACAACCGTGATACTTCCAGGGAAAAACTGCCAAGAGATCAATGATAATGGGAAAGAACTAAAGAAAAAAAGGTAATATGATGGTGTCAAAGATGTAAGAAATTGAACAGTGTCCAAAGTATTTAGCTAAATCAGGTTCTTGTTTGATATCCTAACCTTTTCGTGTATAGTAATGATAATAGTGAATCAAGAAACCAGAAGTAATTTTAGCTTCCAATTTTAAGACATGTGATCTGTTCTCATAATCGAAATTGGTTATAAGAAATATGTAAGGAATTAATTCATTCAACGAAAAAAGGGGAGAGGAATTTGAGTCCCAAATGTTCTTTGCAAACTACACTGGTTTTACAAACCAGTGCTATCAACCACTCAGCAACCTCTCAGGAATAAATGTGTGTGTGCGTGGATTTCTTCTTTTGCCTAATTGAAGTTTGAACATTTGAAAGAAAGGAGAAAAAATAAAACTCCATCTGTACTGACTAAAAGGTAAACCATACACAATTTACAGCAAATACGCAACAAAAGAAGTGAATGAAAATAATAACACATCAGTAATATCTTGTCCAAACCCATATCCTCAAGCAAAAGGGAAAAATCTCTTATTTCTATGATTGACCTACTTATTTGGGAAACAAGATACTAAAAAAGTGGTCTAAGAGTTCCATGCTTACCCTTTGAAACAATCTCCTCAAGATAACAAGGAGAGGATTTGAAATAGTTTGTCAACCTTGAATTCCAAACAACTAATGCCCTTTCCTCCTTCACATTTTTGGGATCAGGTAATTCAATTTCCTGGAATAGCAAAATTCTTTTTCAGGGAAAACAACATAAAGAAAGACATCCCATTACATTTCTCTATCGAATAATAGCAATCGATGCATTTTTTTGCATTGAAACTACAAACATTGGAAAACAGAAACACAAGATAGATGCCTTACAAACCAAAACATAAACAGTACAAGGATATTTTTTAAGAGAAAAATTGCAATATTCACAAAAGATAAGTTCATTTCGTCTCCGTAGAAACACACCAACTCAACCATCATCTACTTCAAGAAACTCTGAATCATATGAATGATTTTTTTTTCCCGAATGAACTTCTAAGAAAAGTTTTAACCCAGCAAAAATGAACCCAGTACTTCCAAGTTCCTCTTTGGCCTGTCTTTCGTCTATTTAACAAATTCCATAAAAGAATCATTGCAACCATAGTTCGAAAGTTCACAAGTTTCAAAACCCATAAATTAAAAAAGAAATTACATAATTCAAACTAAACCGACTAAGTTTAAACTGCAAAATTATATCAAAAGAATTACTAGCAAAGAATAAATAACAAACAAAATAAAAATAAAGAGAAGACTGACATACAGGAAATAAATCAAAGGGCTCTTGCCTTGCATAGCTAAAACCACCACCGCCTCCAAATCGTCCTCTCCCTCTCCCTCTATAAGCCATCTCTGCACTTCACTATAGCTTTGTTTCCGAGAAGAAAGCGGTTAAAACTAATTCTAGTTGCTACACTAGAAAAGGAAATGGCATGAGAAGTGCAGCAGGGTGGCTTGGCTGATCAGTCGCTCGCTCCCATCCACATTGTTATTGATTCATTATTAACAACAAAAACTAAAAAAAATTAGGTTTTTTTTTTTTGAGACCCTTTGTTAACTTTTAAAAGTATGGTTTGTATTTCAAAGTCATTTTACCTTAAAAAAAAAAAAAAAAAAACTATCTTCCATTCAAACATATTCTACTTTACCGCTTATTGTAACAGATTATTTATTAAAATAATATTTTTTTAATTTTTTTATTAATGTTTTTTTATTTAAATAAATTTTATTTTTTAACATTAAATTTATTTTTTATTAGGTTGTTCTATTTTCATTTTAACTTCACTCAATATTTTTTTAATTGATTTTTTTAATTAATATTTTTTTAATTTTATCATTCAACATTAGATTTATTTTTTATTAGGTTATTTTACTCTCGTGACATGAGTTATAGATGTGACGGATTAACCTAGTTGACTCTAGTTTTCTTTTTCTTTTTCATAATAGACTTTTCTTCTTGATTTCATTTGAAAATTAGACTTCATGATTTGTTTTGTTATTATTTCTAATAGGTTATCCTAACGTCCCGACCCGAGAATTTTGTTTAACAGGTTAACTCGAGTTGACTCGAGTAGTTTTTTTTATGTTTTTTTAATTAATTTTTTTTCCAAATTTATAATTCAATATTGAGTTGGTTGGGAATTGAGCTTTATAATTTATTTTGATTTAATTTTTATGGGGTTATTCTAATCTCATGACTAAAGTCGCAGGTTTTGGAAGGTTAACCCATGTTAAATCAAGTTGTTTTTTTTTATCTATGAGGTTATTTCAGTCTCATAACCCTGGTGATATGTCCTTTAATATTGGATTTGCTTTTTATTATGTTGTCTCAATCTCATGATCCTCGTTGTGAGTATGACGAGTCAGCTTAATTGGCTTTTTTTTTTCTTTTTATTAATTAACTTTTTTTTTCAATTTTATCATTTAATACTGTGTTTGATTGGGAATTAGGATTCATGATTTGTTGTGATTTGCTTTTTATTAGGTTACTCTAACATCATGACCCGAAAATGATGCTCAGTAGATTAACTTGGATTGACTCAAGTTATTTTTTGTGTTATTTTTTTAATTGATTTTTTTTTCAAATTCCATCATTCAACATTGGATCCGACAAGGTCAATTGAGAATTGAGCTTTGTAATTATTTGATTTTCTTAATATGGATTATCTCGGTCTCATTACTAGAATAGCAAGTTTGGCAAGTTAACCTTGGTTAAATGAAATTTTTTTTTCTATAAGATTATCTTGATCTAATGATCTGGATTATAGGTTTGGTAAATTGAATCAGGTTGTTCTGTTATGTTCTTTTTTCATCTCATTCTTCAATATTGAGCTGATTGATAACTGAGCTTCATAATTTGTTTCGATTTGCTTTCTATAGGGTTATCTCAATCTTATGATCTGAGTTGTTGGTTTGACAGGTTAATTCGGGTTATTTTTTATTTTTTTAATTCATTTATTTTTTTCATTCCATTCTTCAACATTGAGTTGATTAAGAATTGAGTTTCATAATTTATTTTGATTTGTTTTCTATTAAGTTATCATGATCTTATAACTCAGGTCATGGATTTGACATGCTAACCTGAGTTGACTAAGTCAATCCAATATGCTGTCAGTCAAACTTACCAGTCATTTGAGTTGCTTCTAGTTTAATTTTTTATTTTTTCCACTAGAAAAAAAATATTATCAATGTCTAAACAGTCTTTTATACATTTTAATTTTTTTTATTTGACTCGTAGTATAGCACGTGTCAATGATCTAGTTTTAGCAAAAATAGCTTAGAAAGTAATATCTCTCTAAAAAAAATAACTCTTATAATGAGTCATAAATATTTTATTATTATTTTTTATTATCATTCAAAATATATATGATATGAATATTTAAGTTTATGTTATTTCATGTTGTTAATTGCTTTTAAATTATGTTAAAGAATTTTCTAATGACATTTTTTAAAATTATTTTTTATTATAGTAGAATTTAAAAATAAAATACATACTCTTAAATAAATAATTTAAATTTAAACAATGCATACTAATTAAAAACACTACTACTTCATTTAGCTAATATCTCTATTTTACGCATCTCATAATATTGAGTCAAATATGAAAGCATGCTTGTCATATTTATCAACATCATTCTCTCTTCATCTTTTTGTTGTCTCTATAAAATTTATTCTTTCATTATAACAATCTTGTCTTTATCTGTTTTGCCTTGTCGTGTTTTGCATTTGCTTTCTCTTTCTTCAAAGCTTATGTTTTTTCATAAATTTCCATCTTTTATCTTCCATTTTCATTTTATGTTATTTATAATCCTCTAAGACCGATCCAATATAGGAACTTTGTGGTACCTTTATCCTTTTTAACTTGCTTTTTCATTATTTTTCTACCTATTGTTCTCCTCATATTGTTGTTGTCACCGAGTACAACATCATATTTTTCTAAGTTGATTGAACTTTGAGTAAGAGGAGAATAAGTTCTAGGAATTGCATTTCTAACATTTTTGGACTTTTTTTTATGAATTTTTATAATCCATTTAGGTTGGCTCTTCAATTTCTCTAAGTAATGTTCAAACAAAGAATGGTTGATCTTGAATTTTATTATATGCAATCCCCGCTCAATTGACCTAATATTAAAGCACATTGAAATGCATTAGTTAAAAAATGTTGACAAATTAAATGAATTTAAATATATGAGTTTTAAATTAACAATACCTTATCTTCATTAGTGAAACCACTTTAGTTTTTATTTTTTATTTGGGTATAGTGTAAGCAAAATTTATTCATCGTTAGTTGAATGGTCGTCTAACGATGCATTAGAAACTTGATGTATGCTCGAATATAAAATTCTTGTTTTCGTTGTAGTTGTCATGAATTCTTTTCCAATATGTCTTACTTTTTTATTCATTTCCACAAATTGGATCCATGCTAGTGTTGATACATGCTTGATACAGTTTAGGTTCAACTTTGGATTCCTTATAGTAAGCATTCAGTTATGTGTTTCAGATTAGATGTTTATACGATTTAGTGTATGGTTCAGCTTTGGGTTTTTCATGGTGAGTTTTTACGTAGGGATGCATTCGGTCAGATTGCTTGTTTTCGTTGTAGTTGTCGTGAATTCTTTTCCAATATGTCTTACTTTTTTATTCATTTCCACAAATTGGATCCATGCTAGTGTTGATACATACTTGATATGGTTTAGGTTCAACCTTGGATTCCTTATAGTAAGCATTCAGTTATGTGTTTCAGATTAGATGTTGATACGATTCAGTGTATGGTTCAACCTTGGGTTTTTCATTGTGGGTTTTTACATGGGGATGCATTCGGTCAGATTGAGGTTCTTATGGATGATGGGTTTGACTCAATTCTTTTGGTGGGTAGTTCAGCCAAATCAGGACAAACTATACTTAAGATGATTTTGGGCAATAAATAAAGTATATTTGAAGTGTATTTTGAGTCTGATTTGGTCCCTATTAATTAATATAGGTTTGGGCCACATGAAATTCAAAGTTAGCTTGGGTCAATTAAGATTTTGAGATCAGATCATATTTGTTTGGGATTGATTTTCTAATTCTATAAGGACTTAAATTAGCAAAATATTCTTTTAAAATTCAAGAAAATTTCGTTCATTATTCTCAAACTGATGCGAACCTTTTGATCATGTAGTCAAGCAATCCCCAACGAAAATTATACTTACCCAAAGAAAGTTGAAAATCAGGTTTGAGAAGTGTGATACAATGAAAACTTGTTCTAAGGCACCGATACTATTAGAATTAAATTGAATGATGTCATAAGGTCAATTATACCTTGATAAGTCAGATTTGATCTTTGTCCCAGCAAAGATAACATATTGCATCCCGCAAAACACAAGTTTATTATTTAAATTCATGGCTACCCGCTTTTCATCATACAAAACACTTATATAATGCTTCAAATAACCCTAATGGATCCCATATATGGGCTGATTTGAGTACACTTATAAAATTGATCCAAATAAATAATAATAAATCAAAGACTAAAAAGAAAATAATAAAAATTTAAAATTAATATCCTAGATATACTAGAATTAGATTTGTCACCCCTAAAAAGTCTCAACTAGACTATAAAATCTTATTTGAATGTAGAATTAATTATAAAGTCTTTTTGACTTGTTGTGCTTGATTTCCTTGTTTTACATGGACAATTAATGAAGAAAATCTCTCTTTTTCATACATGCCAATTTAGTTTTCTTCCTAGACTAGGAGAATCATTAATTAATCCTTCCTAGTTTAAGAAATCAGATCTAGTAGCCCCCTTAGCATCCTTTGTTGATTATGAATCTTCTTTCTTTGTTGATAAATATTCTCCTAAATAATAAGGAAAATAATGAATGAAATTGCCTTGAATTTTAGAAAAATATTTTACTGATTTAAGTTCTTGTAGAATTAGAAAATCAACTTCAAACAATTTTGATATGATCCGAACATCTTAATTAACCCAAACCAACTTTGGATCTCTGTGGCCTAAACCCATATTCATTAATAGGGGTCAAATCAAACTCAAAATACACTAAAAAAAAACTTTCTTTGCTGTCTAAAAATATTTCATGTATAACCTGTCCTGATCTGGCCGAATTACCCACCAAAAGAATTGGGTTGAACCCATCGTCCATAAGAACCTCAATCTGACTGAATGCATTTCGAGGTAAAAAGCCATAATGAAAAATCCAAGGTTGAACCATATACTAAATTGTATCAATAATCAATTTCAAACACAAAACATAACTGAATGTTTACTATAACGAATCCAAGGCTGAACTTGAACTGTATCAAGGAGGTAGTTGTGATGCTGAGATGGCGGTAGTAGTGTAGAATGTGGTACTGAGGTGGTCGTGAAAAAAAAGATAGTGAATGAGGAGGTGGTGGTGGTGGTGGTAAAAAAAGAGCAATGATGAGGGGAGATGGTGATGGTGGTGGTGGTGGTGGTAAAAAAAAGACAATGATAGGGGGAGATAGTGGTAATAATTTAAATAGTTAAATGATATTGTAAATGAGTTATTATTTATAAAATATTTTATGAAAGTTTTTGAGCTAAAAATATTTTTCATATTAAATGAACTAAGTTTAAAATTTAATTATAAAATATTTTATTTTGATGATATAAAAATATTTTCTAGAAACAAGCATCAAGGGAACTTAAAAAACAATTTCTTTAAAATATTTTATACAAAACAAAAATATTTTAAATTTAATATTCAAAAAATGACTTGATGAGATAGGGGGAGAGAGGAAAACTAGCAAGATGAAATGACGTTGAAAAGGTGAGAGTAGAAATACCACACCAATGAAGAGACATGTTTTATAAAAATTAAATGGGATGAATTTTATTTTCTTTTATTTAACGTGTCATAGTACTTGGATATGTCTTCCTGTGGCACCCAAAACTTGCGAGTCATTGTCAATAATGAGTATATCTTGAGATTCTCAAAGCATTATTTGTCCAGGCTAAAAGTTGCATGTAAAACCCACCGGCGCTTCAACAAAATTCTACAAAATTAGTCTCAAGTTCTTGTGTCAGGATATTTACAATTTCATGAACAACTTGTTATAATATATTTGTTATACCCCAGAATTAGTTGTTGCCCATGAACTGTGCTTATAATGTGTTTCTTACACCATCCCAAATTAGCAATCAGCAACTAGCGTTATAATATATTCATGGCTATTGCTCCACATCCATGGACTATTATTTTTGGAAGATTTCTTGTTGGTGGAGGAGTTGGGCTCGCATCCTTCCCCAATTTAATGCGTTTAGGGCTGCATTTTAGATTCATTGTTAGTAGTGATAAATGAAGGCTCGATGTGACAGACTTTCTCCAATTCAATGCATTTTAAGTCGTTGCATTTGTTGCATTAAAATTGTCTACTACATCAACTCAAGTTATTTTGCACATCGATATGATTCGGGTTTAATTTTAAATTTTTTTTTAGTAAATATTCAGTTATATATTTGAGATTAGTTGTTAATACCATAGTTTTGAAATCCGGACCAGCCCGGCGGGTCAACCCGGGACTCGGCCGACCTGAGCTTGAGACTGGTCCGGGTCTAAGTAAAAACCCGTCGGGAAGTTGGCCCGGCAAAACCCAGTCAACCCGGAACCCGGGCAAACCCGGCTGAAACTCGACCTCTTTTTTTTATAAATATACATAGCCGTGAAACGACGTCGTTTTGGCCTTTACGATGAAGATGAACATACATAATTGCAACAGAAAGAAAACCTAATTACAGACAAAGATGAACATACAAAATTGCAACAGAAAGAAAACCTAATTACAGACAGAGATGAACATATAGAATTGCTCGTAATACGCCTCTATTCCAAACACAGCGTCCCCTCCATCAATGGGCTCTCTTGTTGACTGGCATCATAGATGGACCCATCAGTTTCTACGGGTGAAAATCCGGATTCCAACGAAAATAATCCTCAAGAATCTGAATCTGAATCCAATAACAGCCGCAGTGATGCATTAGGCAAGGCTTTATCAATGATGTTGGCCAATGTTATTAAGGATCTCGACTCTAAAGCTCAAAACACTCTCAATAGCCAAGACAAACTTAATTCTGCTATTGATCGTTTTACTAGAGGTAAATTCTTCTTCCTTTTTAATCTCATTATGGTCTCATTATGTATAGTACTCACCACTGTTAAAAGGTGCTTGCAAGCCTTGCATATTTGAATTTTTTTTGGGTTGACTCGGATCAACCCGGGTCTACCAATCTGACCCGTGACCCGATCATTAGACCGAGTCAACCACCAGATCAGGTTTCAAAACTATAGTTAATATAGGTTCAGTATATGATTCAACCTTAGATTTTCATGATGGGTTTTTACATAGAGATGCATTCGATCAGATTGAGATTCTTATGGATGATGGGTTCGGCCTAATTTTTTTGGTGAGTAGTTTGGCCAGATCAGGAGAAGCTATATATGAGATGTTTTTGGGCAGCAAAGAAAGTTTATTTAGAGTGTATTTTAGGTCTGATTTGGTCCCTATTAATGAATATGGTTTGGGCCACATGGGGTCCAAAGTTGACTTAGGTTAATTAAGATGTTGGGATCAGATCAGATTTGTTTATGATAGAATTTCTAATTCTATAAGGATTTAAATCAGCAAAATATTCTTCTAAAATTCAAGAAAATTTCATTCATTATTTTTTCTATTATTTAGGAGAATATTTATCAACAAAGGAGGAAGTTTCGTAATCAACGAAGGATGTTAGAGGGGCTGTTAGATCTGATTTTCTAAGTTGGGAAGGATTAATTAATGATTTTCCTAGTTTAGGAAAGAAACTAAATTGGCAGGTATAAAAGAGGGAGATTTTCTTCATTAATTATTGATGCAAACCTTGTGATCACGTGGTCACACAACTCACAATCAAGATTGAGATTTGATCTTGGAAAGCCAAATAAGTCTGATAGGTGTATGACACAATGGAAACATGCCTCATGGCACCAACACTATTGAATTGAAGTAGAACGATGCCACAAAACTAATTAATCTTCAATAAATCAGGTTTAATTCGTTCAAAAATTAAAGAATGCAAGAATCACTCTCACACATTAAAACTGAAAAATTCAGAAGTAATATTCATTAATGGCTGCCAAAATTTAGGTTACATGAGTTTAAATAGTTCTTGAATAATTAACCCTAATGGATCTATCCTAGTGGACTGATTTGACCCACTTACAAAACTGATCCAAAAACCTTTACTAGTAAGCCCAAATTGTGATGCAAACAAGCCTTGTATCGTAGCTAAAAACAAAGTTTTACTTAAGTCCAAACATGAAAGAAAATAATAATAAAAAACAACTAATCTATCATTAAATACCACCAGCTCGCATTTCATTGTGTAACTAGGATGAATAAGGAATCCTTATAAGAAAATAATTTTAAAATATTAATGAATCCTTGCCACACTTGGAAATTCTGTTGTAGCTCATTAAAGATCCTTGTGGAACTAGGAAATTCCCAAAACAAGTTTTCACGTCCTCATACGAAAATGATCCTTGCTAAATAGGAAGTCCACAAGTCAAAAGGAAGTAAATAACAAAATTCATAAAGTCTACTCTGACCTATATCGCAAATCCTTTCCAAACTCCAATTCACCTGAAATTTCACCTTAGCATAGAAACATACCTTTAGAATCTTCTAGTGATGTTTCGACTTGTTCCAATGGTTTAATATGGAGTTATGCTCAATAACATAAAACTAGACGATAAGAAATTTTACGCCAAAATAATATGAATCTAACCTTACTTGGATCGTATCACTCTCTCTCTCTTCAAGATGACTCATCCTTGAATCACCAACAAGTTTAATGAAAAATTCTTAGCTTTTTGTTGAAGTCTTTGGAGTTCTTTTCTTGCACGCACTTGCTTGCAAAAAATTTGATGCGAACCTTGTGATCACGTGGTTACTCAACCCACAATTAAGATTGAGATCTGATCCCGGAAAGCCAAAATTGATCTGATAGGAGTGAGACACAATGGAAACCTGAAATGGACCATCACCATGAGGCTATAATTTTGATTTCCTTTGGTTAGGAAATCGTTCCTTATGTATGTACACCCAAACCCAATCATCGGGTTGGAAAACAACCTGTTTATGCCTTTTATTTGCTTTAGAAGCATATAGTTTGTTCTTTTTCTCTATTTGCAATCGAACTCCCTCATGGAGTTGTTTCACCATCTTTGCTTTCTTTTCACCATCTAAACTTACCCTTTCTTTAAAAGGTAAAAGAATTAAGTCCATATGAGTTAGTGGATTAAACTCATAAACAATTTTAAAAGAAGAAAAGCCAGTGGTCGAATGCACAATTCTATTGTAAGCAAACTCAACAAAAGACAAATATTATTCCTAACTTTTCAAATTCTTTTGAATAACAACACGTAAAAGTTGGGATAAAGTTTTATTCACTATTTTAGTTTGTCTATCTGTTTGAGGATGACAAGTTGTCGAAAATAAGAGTTTAGTTCCCAACTTTCCCTATAAAGTCTTCCAAAAGTAGCTAAGGAACTTAACTTCACGATCTGACATTATACTCTTAGGAATGGCATGCAAACATACAATCTCTCTAAAGAACAAGTATGTGATATGAGATGCATCATCTGTTTTATGGCATGCAATAAAATGTGTCATTTTAGAAAACCTATCAATCACAACAAAAATAGAGTCTCTACCTTTCTTTGACATAGGTAAACCTAAAACAAAGTCCATAGAAATATCTACCCAAGGTTCAGTAGGCATAGACAATGGTGTATACAGTCCATGCGGTTCTACTCTAGATTTTGCCTTTCTACAAGCAATGCATTGTTCACAGATTCATTGCACATCCCTTTTCATCTTTAACTAATAGAAATGTTCATGCAATATATCCAAGGTTTTTGCAACCTCAAAATGACCCATTAAACCACCCCATACGTTTCATGAACAAGTAATTCACGCAAAAAACTAGTAGTAATACACAATTTATTCTCTTTGATCAAGTAACCATCCATCAAATAAAACTTACAAAAAGTTGAATGTCCACATGCATTATAAATCACGACAAAGTCAGAATCATTATCATGCAATTCGTTCACATATTCAAAGCATAACAATCTAATATTCATGGTGTTTAGAAGAATATTCCTGCTTGAAAGGAACTTGATGTTGTTAACATAAGTTATCACCATGAATAGCTGATAATATTTACAAGTATTGGCATTACTCGAATAAGATAATTAATGTAATCATGTTAACAATTTATAATCCGAGTGGAACCTCCTTTATGTATGGTTTCCAGTTGAATAATAAAAAGAATTTGTATTATACTTATTTGAAATACCATTAGTGGATCCTCTAACCTTGAAAATTATTTTATATTTATTTAAATCCTTACATTAATATCACATATCAAAGCTCTTTTCAATTTCTTTTCTATTATTATCTATTTTTTTATTTGTAGTTTATATAGTTAACCTCCCTGTTGTTCGACCCTGGTCTTGTCGGGTTATTTATTACTTCGACACTCCTGCATTTGGGATAAGACATCAACTCTTTGATCGTGTTAAGTTTTTGGCGCCGTTTCCGGGGAGGTAAATTCCTGTACAAATTATAATATTTATTTTCTTTTTTTTTCACTTTTCTTGTATCTAACTTTTGTTTCTTTTGTTTTGTTTCTTTTTCTTTTGTTTTCTTTTTTCTTTTATTCCCTTCCTACACGTGCATGAGAGTTTGGTCACATACATTAAGTGGTAGACTTTGTAGGGTATCCTTATCATTTTCAGAAAAATATGGCCGAAGAAGATAATCAGTCGCTTCATAATGAAAATAATGAGAATAATCGAGTTAGAACATTTAGAGACCACATGAATCCTACAAGAACAAGTGCACCCTCATGTATAGTTTTCCCTCTTGATGCATCTCACTTTAATTTTAAGCCAGACATTATAAGTTTTACCTTCTTTTCATGGCTTAGATTTAGAAAATCCATACTTGCATTTAAGAGAATTTGAGGAGGTTTATAGCACCTATAATGACTTAAATTGTAGCATGAACATCATTAGATTAAAGCTTTTTTTTTTTCATTAAAAGATAAAGCTAAAACATGGCTACAAAATCTTAGGTCAGGATCCATCCGTGCTTGGGATGAAATGTAATAACAATTTTTAAAGAAGTTTTTTCCATCTCACAAAACAAACTCTTTCAAAAGACAAATCACCATATTCATTAAAAAACTAGGAAAAACATTTTACCAATGTTGGGATAGGTATCGAGACTTGCTTAATACTTGCCCTCGTCATGGTTTTGAAACATGGAGATTGGTTTAACATTTTTATGAAGGGTGAACACCTAAAGATAGACAAATGATGGAATTGATGTGCAATGGAACTTTTGAAGATAAAGACCCTAATGAAGCAATGGAGTACCTAGACTTACTAGCTGAAAATGCTCAAAATCAGGACACTACAGGCACTTATGAGGCACCAAGTAAAACTCAATCTCATATATTTAGTGGAGGAATGTACAACCTTAGGGAAGATCATGACCTCCAAGCCAAGTTTGCATCTTTAGCTAGAAAAGTCGAGGCACTAGAATTGAAAAGGAGTGGTCAATTAAAATCTGTTCAAGACATTGTGTGTCAAATATGTGAAACCTATGAACACTCAACCAATGACTATCCAACTTTACCTTCTTTTAAGGAATGCCTCCATGAACATGCCCATGCTTTAAACAGTTTTCAAAGGCCCAATCATAATCCATACTCGCAAACATACAACCTTGGTTGGAGAAATCACCCAAATTTCAGTTGGAAGAGTGATAACAATAATGCACAAACTTCACAGCCACCATTTCAAGCACACCATAATTTCTAAAATTCTCATAGATATGCACCTCCTTATGCTCCCCTTCTTAGAAGAAATCTTGAGGAAACATTGCATGCATTCATTGAAAAGCAGGAGACAATCAACACTCAAAATGCTCAAACCATGGTAGATCTAAAAGATGCTCTTGCAAAATTCACATCTGCTCTCAATTTTCAAGAGAAAGGTAAGTTTCCATCTCAACCACAACAAAATCCAAAAGGGCAATACAATTCAAGTGCGAGTAGCTCTAGAAGCCAATACATTGATCAAGTCAAATCAGTCATCACTCTTCGCAGTGGTAAGGTTATTGAAAAACTCATTCTTAAACCTTAAGAGAAAGAAGATAAGTTAGTGTCTGAGGGTAAGGAAGGGGTTGAACCTGAACATTACAAAGAAATGACTGATTCCCCCCCAGCACTTCCATTTCCTCATGTCATGACCAAACAAAGGAAAGTCAATCACAATTTTGAAATCTTTCAAACTTTCAAACAGGTAAGGATCAATACACCTTTGTTGGATGCTATTAAACATGTACCTTCTTATGCTAAATTTTTGAAAGACTTGTGCACTGTGAAGAGAAAACTAAATGTGAAAAAGAAAACCTTTTTAGCCGAACAAGCAAGTGCCATTCTTCATAACAATAATGCTTTGAAATATAAAGACCCTGGTTGTCCTATAATTTCATGCTTTATTGGAGAACATAAAATTAAAAAAGCTTTACTTGATCTTGGAGCTAGTGTGAATTTACTTCCATATTCGGTTTTTCAAAGTCTCAATCTAGGTGAGTTAAAACCAACTTATGTAACTCTTTTACTTATTGATAGATCTCAAGCTTTACTTGATCCTGTTATCTTAGGACGTCCATTTCTTGCAACTTCTAATGCATTGATTAATTATAGGAATGGACTGATGAAGCTATCATTTGGAAACATGACATTGGAGATGAATATTTTTAACATTTGCAAGCAACTTGGAGATGATAATGATTCACAGGAATTAGATGTTATTGAAGAATTAGTTTACGATCAATTTGAATCTACCATGAGTAAAACAGAATTTGAAGAATATGCAGATTTGCAAATGATTTATTCTCAAGAAGAAATCGAGGAGAAGAAAGGCACCGAAAATGTTGATGCAAATCATTTGTCAAAATTGACAATAGATTCGACATCTGACATCCCACCAATCAATGATTACTTTTCTGACGAATCCTTACTTTCTCTTAGTTTAATGCCTTGGTTTGCTAAAAATATCAATTTTCTTGCTTCAGGATTTTTGCCAACTCACTAGAGTACCCAAGACAAAAGAAAGTTCTTGAACGAAGTGAAAAACTTTTATTGGGATGACCCTTATTTATTCAAATATTGTTCTGATCAAATATTTCAAAGATGCATTCCTGACAATGAGGTAAGTTTTGTCATTAAATTTTGTCATTCTGAAGCATGTGTAAATTATCATCAAGAAAGAAAACTGCAAAAATCATACAAAGTGGATTTTATTGGCCCACCATGTTCAAGGACACACATGCATTCTGCAAAACTTGTGAAAATTGTCAAAAAGTTGATAGTGGTCAAAAAGTTTTGCTTTATAATTCTTGACTCCATTTATTTCCTAAAAAGCTAAGATCAAGATGGAGCGGTCCTTTTATTGTGAAACATGTGTATCCGTATAAGGCATGTGATATCAAGAATCCAAAGAATGACAATGTTTTTAAGGTAAATGGACATCGTTTGAAAGTTTACTTGACAATTTTTCAGTTGAACATGACTCTATTGAATTGGGTGATCCTGTAGATAAAGGTTGATTATATTTTTTTTTCTCACATTGTTTTTGTGTTTCTTTTTGGTGTGACTCTTGTTTTGCTAGTCTTTCTCCAACCTCAGTCAAATGGCGGATAACGGTACTCCATAACTCTTAAGTCAGTTCTTTCAGTTTCCTATGATAACTGATATCAGTGTATATATTTGTGCAATTATTTACTATTTCTCCTTTTTTTGCATCTCTTCTTCAATTCTCATTTGAAAATGGACACCATTCTTGAAAAATTAAAAAAGTATTTTCCCGCTTTGCCTCCAAATGTGATTGTAAAAATTTACCATGCTAGGTGTGAAAGATTGAGGTTGTTAATGAATCATGGAATTCCTGAAGATATTCGCTGGCTAATTGAAGCAAAGGTCCAATTATCAGGTGAGTCCTTCAATTCTTTCATTTCATATATGCCTGGAACAGGTAAAAGCACTTTTGCAAAGAAACGTCGTGCAGAACGACTGAAAGTCTGTCACCGATGTGCTAGATGGACTTGTAATGCACAATGTCATTATTTAGGAATGGTATTTGTAAACCGTGAAGATAAAACACAATTCATTAAGGATGGCCTGAGTAAGGAGTCTTTAGATAATCTTCTATTAACTCTTGAGATGCATCCTAGTGGAGATGTGCATTGTGCAATTCATGATTTATGACCACAATTTCATAAAGAACATGCTCGACATAGTCTTGAGAATCTAATTAAAAAAGACCATGTTTGCTAGTTTTTAAGAAAACTAGATGAGAAGCCTATCCTCGACCCATAGAGGGTGTTTAAGCCGTTCTTGAACGTAAAACCAAGGGAAGATGTGAGCCACAATCACAACTACGATTTAAGCCTTAGTTTGTAAAAATTTATGTCTTTTGGTTTTATTAATAGCATAATATTTGTGTTTTGTTATTTCTTATATTCGTTTAAGTGTGTTTTAGGTTTGTCAGTGTTAGCTATTTCAGGTGATGTCTTCTATATTCTATCTTTCTACCTTAGGACATTGAGGACAATGTCTCGTTTTGGTTGGGGGGAGAGGGTAATAGTTGACAAAAAAAAAAACTAACTAACAAACTGCTTTTGTTTTTAATAAAACCATTTGACAAAACTATTATTATTAGGATGGTAAAGTATGGGAGAATTTTATTGACTCTTGAGACGCGTCTTAGTAAACATTT
>Ga0325404_1001498_pt1 | contig 24728 bp, 14 predicted proteins | sample PopdelMetagenome_18_FD_205664 | JGI IMG/M metagenome (GOLD analysis project Ga0325404, IMG submission 205664) | Populus deltoides microbial communities from Bellville, Georgia, United States - Xylem-Control-R1 | ecosystem: Host-associated > Plants > Phyllosphere > Stem > Wood/Secondary xylem...
ATTTTCTAGGAAGTATATTATATAACATTGATAATCTATTATTAAAAATTCCTCCTTCTCTTTGTTGGATTAGCCACTTCTCAAAAACAGCAAGCGCCCTTAGTTTTCTGAATACCAGGAAGAGTATAGTATGTACTTATTTTTTAGCCCTCTGGGTTTGCTAATGTTCCACCTCTATACTCTATAAATTTCCTAATTTTATCCCTGTATGTCACCACATATTGCCGTTTAAATAGTTAGTAACTTAGGATTTTTTTTTATAAATGATAAAAACTCGATAGAAAACGATTTAAAATAAATTATTAAGTTAAATTATAAACTAATATAATATTGAATGATGAAATTAAAAAATTAATATTTAAAAAAATTCAAAGATAAAAAGAAGAAGAAATAACACTATTAAAACTCACAGTATGCATCTTTTAGGTTTCTTTTACTCTTTTTCTTTTTTGAAACTATAAAGATAACATAGAAAGATTTTAAATTAGAGAAATAGAAATAAAACATTGATAAATTATTTAATATGTTGATGTCAAAAATAAATTTTAAAAAATAAAAGTATCTCTGATAAGATATGTTATTTTAAATTGCTAAATTGATAAAGTAACATTTTAAATAGTATAAATATGATTTTTTTTTTTACCATGGATACTCCAATAAAAAAGAATTATTTGAAAAGTTAATTGTATTGAAGCAGGAGAAATAAGTGTTTTTTTTTAATGAGTTTGATGTTATTTTTTTTACGTGACTATATTTAATTGGTTTATTTTTTTTGTTGACCCTACTTTGTTGGTTTTAGCTGTTTTGAGAGACATGATAGGAATAATATTTGTTGAAAAGAAAAAACATTTTGACATTTTATTTAACACTTTCTTTGGAGCATATAAAATAAGCAAGCATGAAAGAGCCAAAATAATATATATTTTTTAATTTTTAACTTTTTATTTAGCACATCTCTTGAACTTGTTTTAAAATACATTATTTTGATATATATTTTTTAAAATAATTTTTATCATTATTTTAAATAAAACCGAATACATCCTTTAACCAATAATTTAACTAATCCACTTGCATTTTTCTATTATATATATAAATTACTTGGCAACCATTTATATATAAAATAGAAAAATGTAAGTGGATTAGTTCAATTATTGATTGAAGTGTGTCTTAACTGTGACATGTTAGAATAAAGTAAAAGAAATGAAAACGTGTGTGTAATCTATTTAAGAGAAGAGGCTCAATGGATAAAGTAAAATAATTTATTGTGTTTTTATATTTTAAAAAAATTGAATATTATTTATTGTTTTTTTATTTTAAATTAATTACTTTTTAATGTTTCCATCATTTTAATATCCTGATGTTTTATTTTTAAAGAAATGAAAACATTTGTATTTTTTTAATTAAAAAAATTATTTATTTTTTTGTGAAATTAAAAAATAATCAAAAGATAAAAAAACTTATCTAGACTGGATTCTTAATTGCAAGTGTTTCTTATCGAGTAGGATTTGATTGTTTTTTTTAATTTATTTTAAAAACATTGGTTAAATACAAAATCTGTTTAAAAAAAACAGTTAATCTTTTCTACAATTAAAAAACATGTTTAAGTTTTTTAGAAACTTTATTTAACTTAATTTTATTTAAAATAAATAAATAATTATTTTTTTAATTAACATAAATACTCGGATCAATTTGCAAGTAATTTAATTAATATAAACGTTATCGTAAGAATTTTTTATTTTAAAAAAACCTATTACCAACAGCTTCTTTTTTTTTTTTAAGGTGCTGGTCCTTTTTAAAAAAACTTAAAAAATTGTAAGAAATTAATTATGCAATCCCATCATATATTTTGAGCATGACGTGAGCCACAGTAATCGACCGGCAGCAGCCGAGCTAGCAAAAGAAGCCAGCGCCATACAGTTGGCGCCATATAACTGGCAGTTAAGAATCTTCTTTAATTAATAAATCAACTAACTTTTTATTCAGCAACACAAAAGAAAAGAAAAGAGAAATCTCTTCATTTCTCCTTTCTTTCATCTGCATTATAATCATTGTTTAGAGAGAGAAGAATAGGAAGGAAGAAATTATGAGGGAGATAATAAGCATGCATATTGGACAGGCAGGAATTCAGGTCGGGAATTCTTGTTGGGAACTTTATTGTCTTGAACATGGAATACAGCCAGATGGAACGATGCCTAGGTAATTTAATGTTGTTTATGTTTTTCTGTGAAATTAATGTTTGTTTGTGGTCCATTAATTATTTTAATTCATGGGATCATTTTGTCTTTCAATAATTGTTTCTTCTTCTTGTCATCAATTTTTACGTTGTGAGTAATTTGTGTTATGATTTTAAATCAAGGTAATCATCTTTAATTTCATCGAGTTTAATGGATCAGAATAGTTTTCTGTGTTGGGAGTTTTTTTCTTCTTATGTTTTGGTGATTTTGCATTCGGAATAAAAGATTAATTTTGTTTTAATGTATATTTCTGCATGATTGAATTAGACAAAAAAGAAAAAGAAAAGATAGTTGCTGTTTCCATGAGGTAAACAATGTATAGGCTGTGGAATTCAAAAATCTTGATTAATTGAGGAGTTGAGATACATGCTTTCCAAAAAGGAGTTGGAAGTATATGAAATCAGAAGTTAATAGACCAATAAAAGAAGCAGAATCTCATTTTCAAAAATGTCATGGTAGATAATTAAACCGTGGATGGTAAATCTCTAGGTTAGAGAACCATGCCATTCTGGTTGTGCAAAGTTTTTTTGTGATGATATTCCATTCATAATTTTGGTAGAGTAACTGTATCTTACTTTTCCATATTTACTATTTCTGGAGGGTGCTCTATTTTTGAAATTGATTAGACTGTTCTATATCATGTTGCAGTGACACCTCAGTTGGAGTGGAACATGATTCTTTCAATACCTTCTTCAGCGAAACTGGTTCAGGCAAGCATGTGCCGAGAGCTATATTTGTTGATCTTGAACCCTCTGTCATTGATGAAGTCAGAAGTGGGACTTACAGACAACTTTTTCACCCGGAGCAACTTATTTCTGGCAAGGAAGATGCTGCTAATAACTTTGCCAGGGGACATTATACAGGTATATAAAAAAAGCATTAGCAATGCACAATTAACTGTTTATTTCATTTTCATTATTGACATTGACAAAATTGCTGCGTTGGTGTTTTAATACTGCAGTGGGAAGGGAAATTGTTGAACTATGCCTTGACCGCGTGAGGAAATTGGCAGACAATTGCACTGGCTTGCAAGGCTTTCTGGTATTTAATGCTGTTGGCGGTGGCACTGGTTCTGGTTTGGGCTCACTACTTTTGGAACGCTTGTCTGTGGATTATGGAAAGAAGTCGAAACTTGGCTTCACCATTTATCCTTCTCCTCAGGTATTTCCTTCAAATAATTATTATAAATCATTGGAGAGGTAAATTGTAGCAATCCTTTTCTCCTAATTGTAAAATTCAAAACAATTCCAGGAATCATTCTTCTGCTGGATGTTTATGGACAAGCTTGTGGTTGTAATGATAGATAAATCAGTTTTCTTCTTTGCACAAGAAGCTTAAGAAAATTTCTCTGAAAGAATCGATGAAATTACCAATGTCCAAAGTCTGAGCACAGAAATCTATAGTTGTGGTCAATTGTTCAGATAGGCTCCCTCATCAACAACACAATATTCTGGGTGTCAATGCTTATGCTAAAAGCTTTTCTCTGTAGTTCCTTCTGTTGAAGCCTGTAACAGAACAGACAAAAAGTTATTTCTGCTATAGCTTTAGGCTAAATGCTCTTTCTGTGCTTGACCTATTGTTAAAAAACTCTCTTATAATGGATTTTCCTAATAATGCAGGTTTCTACTGCCGTCGTGGAACCTTACAATAGTGTGCTCTCCACTCACTCTCTCCTTGAACACACAGATGTTGCTGTGCTTTTGGACAATGAAGCTATCTATGACATCTGCAGGAGATCTTTAGACATTGAAAGACCAACATACAACAATTTGAACCGTTTGATATCCCAAATTATCTCATCTTTAACCACTTCCTTGAGGTTTGATGGGGCCATTAATGTGGACATCACAGAGTTTCAAACTAATCTTGTTCCATATCCCCGAATCCATTTCATGCTTTCATCTTATGCCCCAGTGATCTCAGCCGCAAAGGCTTACCATGAGCAGCTTTCAGTTCCTGAGATCACAAGTGCTGTGTTTGAGCCCTCAAGTATGATGGCCAAATGTGATCCAAGGCATGGAAAATACATGGCTTGCTGTCTCATGTATCGTGGAGATGTTGTACCAAAGGATGTTAATTCTGCTGTTGCCACCATTAAGACAAAGAGGACAGTTCAATTTGTAGACTGGTGAGTTCATATCCATTTGTTTTACTTGTGAGATTTAATTCTGATCAATTCTCTCTAGGATATCGTTTTCATCTTATGTAATGGAGTCTGAATTGTTTTGTTCACATTTTAGCATTTCAGATGCAAACACACCATCTTGAAATGGCGTTCAAAAGATTTGGACACAATTCAAGAAACTGATGAAATGTTATATCAGATTTTTGAGATCCTAAATGCACTCTTGCATTATGTCATTTAGAAATTTTTTCTTTCAATAGCAGTGGCATGATATGTTTAAACTATATTTCAGGACTGTATTAACAGTCAAGAAAACAGCGTTTTGATTGCTATAGGTTAGGTAATCAAGGGTTGGTGTTTGTACACGTTAATTGAACATGGTTCTATCATATTTTTATTTTGTTAAATTAATAGTTTCAATTCAAAGTTTGCTGACACACACAAGAGATTCCTCTTCATCTAACTTGACAAATTAAGACCATTACCTTAACAGATATAAGACTGATCAAGATGACACAACCTTACTTTCAAGTACTGGTGGGTTGCTGTTTTTCTAGGATCTACTTGGGTAACCTGTAACTTTGATATTGTGACACAAGGATCATTGTTCCCTATAACTGAAATATAGGTTTACCGAAATTAATCTAGCAAACACATTTGATTTTCAGTGAAGGATTTGAACCAAGTTAAAAATTTTCTTTGATTATTTTTTTCTTGGGATCTGATTGTTTAATGTATGGATACTTCAGGTGCCCAACTGGTTTCAAGTGTGGTATCAACTACCAACCACCAACAGTGGTACCTGGAGGTGATCTTGCTAAAGTGCAGCGTGCAGTTTGCATGATAAGCAACAACACAGCAGTAGCTGAGGTCTTCTCCAGAATTGATTGCAAGTTTGATCTCATGTATTCCAAGCGAGCATTTGTCCACTGGTATGTGGGCGAAGGCATGGAGGAAGGTGAATTCTCAGAAGCTCGTGAAGATCTTGCTGCTCTTGAGAAAGACTATGAGGAAGTCGGAGCAGAAGGTGGTGATGAGGAAGGTGAGGAGGAAGATTACTAGGATAATATTCTACGAGGAAAAAGCAGCTGTATGTCTAATCTCGTCTCATTCATGTGTGTTTGTCTAGACGTGTACAATCATCATTATTATCCATGTCAGTAATCTGTGAATTGACTCTCCATTCTGTGCTGCTTCTGTTCTTGTTGAATGCTTTTGGAGGTACGATCTTAAAAACTGTATCATTTTCATTCTCTGAAATGAAACATGCGCTATCAACAAATCCTCCTAATATGCATTTATACGTTAAAGTTCATCTCCCAGTAGGAAATCTTGGTATGCATAGACAACATGATTTAGATAAAAGCTTATATTAGGATATTTATTCGTGTATCTACAGATTTTGGATTAGATGAAAATTAGAACAAAATTATACACAGCATCATGGCATTACCACCAGAAACGGCAATCATATCTTAGAGGCGTCAATTGATATGGTTGCCTGTAAGAACTAATAAATGCTATAAGAAAGTCAACAAGGAGAAGATGATGAAAATGCACATCTCTTGAATCTGTATGTGTCTCTTGTGCATGTAAGAGAGGATGTTGGAGTGAAACAATGAATCCCAGTTTCTGAAGTATATGATTGTTGGAGGAAGTGCTCCTTTTTTGAACTTCTCGATAGATTTGAATCCTTCCTTTTTCTTTTTTTGCAGCATGTGTACTGCATTTAGTTCTGTCTATCATGTAAACAATATATTTTTCGTTGTGCTCTCCAGGCCTTGCTTGGCTTGCCCTTAGCTGAATCCAATCCATTAAACCAAATACCTGAATCGGCTAATTTTTTTCTCAACTGTGAGTTTTTTTGATAATGCACACGTTCATAATGCACTTTGGCATCAAAAGGACTACCGTCGGCTCATGTAGGAGGCCGCACACGCCGTCTCAAATTTTTAACCTCTTCGCATGCTGGCGTGAGAAGCGCACATGCCATTCAATTTTTTAATTTTTTTTATTTAATTCCTAATTTTTCTATAACTCTTTAATTTGATCCTGATTCTCATCCAACATAGGAGTAATTAAGGCTCGGTTAAGACCTCATCTGGAAGAGAGTAAGGGATGGAAAAAAAAAAAAAAAAACATGTTCACCAAACATGTTATTTAATTGGTGTCAGATTTAGTTGCATATTTAATCCAACCCTGCATCAGTTAAGATCCGATCAAGACCCGAAGAGAATAAGAAAAAAAAAAACAGATATATTATCCAATTAGATTAATTTATTATGATTGTATTTATTACTCAACTCATAAATTTTGTGTTAACCCGGCTATTTATAATATGTCGTCATCTTTTAATTTCACTCAATAATTTTATTTAATTATTTGACAGTTCATTATTTTATATTTAAGCTACAATTAGACAGAGATTAAAACGACAACGACATGAACTTTTTTTAACCAAATCATTGTCTTTTTATTTAACTCTTTATTTTTTTTATTTTAATAATTTATCAATCCATTTTTCTCATTTAAGTGAGAATTAGGTGGAGGTTAAAACGATAGCGACACAAAATTATTTTTAACTAGATCGCCATTTGAATGGAATGACTACTCTATTTTTGGTCTATTAGGTTGAACAAGTCACTCCGCCTTTTATCTTCATTTATTAACGCAAATGGTGGTCAATTAATTTGATTTGATACATTGTTCTAGTTTTTAATAATCATTTCAAATGTTTTGTCGCATGGAAAAAAATAACGATGTTCATAGTTTTTTATGGTTTTCGATCCAGCTCGCAGCGAAGCACGAGTTCTAGGTCTAGTTATTAACAAAACACTAAGAGTTGATGCTTTTATTATGGACCACCTTACAAAACACTATTCACTTTAATAGTGCTTTGTTTTTTATTTTTTCAAAATAAAAAACACTAGTTTTTTTTTTTTTAAAGAGTCTTATTTTTGTTTTATTCACTGTAATAAAGCACTATGTTTTTTTTTTCAATTTCAATTTTATCTTTTAATAACATTTTGTTTTTTTAGATCGAGCTTCGTTATTTTATTTGATTTTCTTTTTATGGGATTATCTCAGTCTCCTAATCGAGGTCGGGGGTTTAACAGGTTTACCCGATTGATTCGAGTTTTTTTTTTTTCAATTTCATCTTTCAATATTTTATTAATTGAAAATTAAACTTCACTATTTGTTTTGCTTTGATTTGCTTTCTATGAGGTTATCCTGATTTTATGACCCTAGTCATGAGTTTAACAGGTTAACCTGAGTTTATTCAATTTATTTTTTTAAAATTGATTTTTCTTTTCAATTTCAACTTTTAATATTTGGTTGATTGAAATTTGTGTTTCATAATTTGTTTCGATTTGTTTTTTATGATGCTATCTTAACCTTATGACCCGGGTTCCAGGTTTATTGGTTAACCTAGGTTGACTTGGATAGTTTTTCAATTTGATTTCTATGAGATTATTTTAATTTCATAATCTGGGTCAGAAGTTTGATGTATTAACTCGGGTTAACTCAACTCAGTTTTTTGTGTTTAAGTTTTTAATTGATTTTTTTTTTCAATTTCATCCTTTAAAATTGAGTTGATTGATAATTGAGTTTTATAATTTGTTTTGATTTGCTTTGTATGGAGTTATCTTGTTCTCATGACTCGAGTTGCGAGAGGTTAACCCGGGTTGACCCAGGTTTGTGTTTAGGTTCTTTTTTTAATTGATTTTTTTTAATATCATCATTTAACATTAAATTGGTTGAGAATTAGACTTTATAATTTGCTTTGATTTACTTTTTGCGCTGTTATCATGGTCTCATGACCATCATTATGGATTTGGTAGGTTAATTCAAGTTGATTCGGATCAATTTAATATGTTGTCATCTCAATATTTAAAAAAAAAGATATCGTATTGAATTTTTTTAATCAAACTATTTTTTTTTTCTAGTTATCTTGTTTATTTTTGAATTCATCAAGTTGATCAGTTCATATTAAATCAACTTCCACCCAATTAAAATTTTTTTTTCTGCTAAAAAAAATTAACAATATATATATGTATAGGTATATATATATTATGTTTAAAAAACTTTCATATGAACCACTCCGTTGAACAATGATCTAATGTTTTTGTAAGAAAAGGTGCTAGGTATTTTTCTATAAAAGATATCTTAAATCCTAGGCGAAGGCTCCTAGCAAGCTGGAGTAACCTTTATCAGAATCCACTGCCTAATGTCTAATTAAGATGTTTTTGAACATAATTTGAACTCCTCCAAAAAAACTGGAGTGCAGACATTGCTTGTAGAGCATGCCTTAGAGGGGAACAACCTTTTTAATTCAAAAATACTTCAGCAAGGTCAACAGGTGAACATACAAAAGACATGGATGTTATGTTGAATTAAGTTAGTTAAGTAGATCGGAATTTAACTTCCCTGAAATAGGTTACTTGCAGGAAATCCTGTCGTCACATTTTTATATGCCCTGCTCTTTTGTAGCGAGCATGAGGTGTTTAGCATTGCATTATACAATAGCCCTTTATTTCACAGAATACCAATTTCTATGAAGAATAGCTATCAACATCAAAGATCATTGGGATGCTTCAAAGTGACTAGCAAGTTCATAAATAGCACGGAGGAAGGTGGTTCAGATCTATGTGAAAAATTGACATGCCTGGAGCGAAATGACCAAAACTTTGCTGACAAGTAAGAAATTACTAATGCCATAATCAAAGATTTCAATATACAGATTAAAATGGAGGATAGCCTGAGTAATCCAAGGATTACACATTAGAAGACACTGCAACTTATCTGGATAGTTGTTGGGTGCAGGGCCCCAGAGCTCCCTGTCTGAGCTGGTAGAGGTTGAGATATGCTTTTCAATGACTACAAACATTGATGACATCTATATCTACTCCAACGAAAAGGAGAGGTTACCATGGACAACAAAAGGTATATTTTAATCGTCATGATTGCTTCGACTTGTCATTCATCGATGATTTTCTGACGTTCCAAAAACAGCAGGATCACTTCTCCGTGTATTCTGCTGTTAACATTTTGAAAAACAGCATAACAAATATTTTTTTTTTAAGAAAAAAAACAAGATTTCAACTTCATCTCTAGCTGGTATTTTGTCTTTGCAACTTAACAAGCAAGTCTAAAGTGAAAGCAGAACTAGGGGAAGAAAAGAAAGAGAAGGGGATTCTATGTTCATTAAAACCACCAAATTCTGCAATGATTATAGTGGTGGAAGATCCCATAAAGCTTCAATAGGATCATAGACAGCTTCCATGTACTCTTGAACCCCATTAATTGCGTATAGAGATGCTGATATCTGTCTCTCCACCTTCATCCTATCAAATTCTGAGAATTCCGAGTCACTTGCCTCGGGTAGTACCACACTTTTTGGAAAATCCAGTACTTCCTGTGCATATGAAAACCGATCGAATAAAGGTCCAAAACCCCTTGAAAGATCAGACTGAGAAGAACCCAGCTTGAATTCCTCAATGCAATTGCGCAAATCCGGTTTATATGCATCATCAAACAAGTGATCCGTTTCATGAATTGAACTGGAGTAATTATCACTCATGCCAGAACTGCTACTGCTGCTGCTGCTGCTAGTGGTGATAGTACTACTTGTGGTAGTAACGGTACTAGTTGGTGGAGTAGAGGCTTCCGCAGTTTCTTCTTCACTATGTTGTTGTTGGTCTCTCCTTTTGTTGTTGAGGAGATTTCGAATCCGGGAAGCAAGAGGAGAATCCAAGGACACATGAGTGATGAAGTTGGTTCGGGTGTTGGATCCACGAAGCAGGCAAGCAGCTTCATCGTAAGCTCTTGCAGCTTCTTCAGCTGTCTCAAAGGTTCCTAGCCACATCCTTATCTTTTGTGTTGTGTCTTTGATCTCAGCCACCCATCTACCAGAAGTTCTTTGCCTGACACCAACAAACTTGTTACTGTTGCTGTTTGGCCTACCTCTCCCCTTGAATTTGCTTGCTTTGCTAACTGGAATGCTTGCATTTTTATGCTGCTTTTGTTGCTGGAAATGAATTTCCATTCCAAATTTGTCCAAGCAACAAGATAGGACTAAGAGGTTGGATTGGAAAGAGATGCTGGTTTGATTTAAAGAAGAGATGACAAAAAGAAAGAGCTGTTGTACTGACTTCAAAGGAAGCGTGGAGAGCCTTGTCTGCATGTCCCCGTTCGGTTTTCAATGGAGATATTTATACGGTTCAAACTAGAAAGGATGCCTTAAGGTTTTTTTAATGTTCGAGCTGGTGCTTATATCAAGGTCTTAGAAGAGTTGTCTTTAGTGTTTGTAACCTTCAGGCTCTATCATTTTTCATTGAAGACAAGCTATCTATCAAAGGAGAATTATTTCTTCCTAGTACTTTGACTGGTGCAAAAATGACTGGTTTCTCCTGGGATTAGGGTGCTGAATTTACTAGCAGTAAGATTGCCAGCCAGATTCATTGTCATGGTTAGCATCAGCATGAAACTTAAAAAAGTTGAAGCAAATTTGTATGAAGATGTAACATCATGAAACATGTTTTAACCCAACCACCTCTTTTTTTAAAAAAAAAAAAAAAAACAGAGAAGAGCATGCAACATGACAGAACCTTTGTAATTAGTATATTATCTATCTCAAGCCCTTTGGCTTGTATCTTTATGACTAGGTCAAAATGTGACGAGAGGGCCAGAATAGTGCCACTTGGAGGCACCAAAATGATCTTCCAGATGACCCCAAAAACTAAGGTCTAAACCATGGCTTAAGAGAAGAGAAATTGAGGGCATGGACTCAGTCATGCGCTAAGCAGACAAGGAATGTCTTATCGTGCACGCCGCTTTGGTTCTAACCTACTCTCCCTTGCATCACCAGACAAAAACACGATGCTTTGCATTATAAAATTCAGAGATTCTTAGTTATCTTTTTTATTCACATTTATCATTTACATACTCCACTTGTTATAGTTTGGTTATGACTAGATCAGAATTTGGTATTGACTATCCAAGGATGAAATGTATATCTTCATGTTCTTAACAAAGTTTAATTAACAACCGCTGGCTCCTTCATAGGTAACAGTGTTAGTGCCCAAGAATGCATGCAGAGATCAGCACTTCTGTGCTAAAATGTCTACTGATCAGTGCTTTGGATAATTTGACACCTTTGCTCTTGGGAAGTTGGGGCTGCTTAATTACCAGGCAAAATCCAACCAATGAAGCCAAGAATTCAGCTGATCATCCTTGTCCACCACTGCACCACCACAGAATTAGAGCTAGCCATGACCAGGAAAGCGTCAAAAGGGTTTTAATATTAATATCAGTATCATAGTACTCTTCTGTTACAATTTTCTGGGATGACTGATAGGTTAAGCTATATGAATTTCAGTGTGTGCATAATTTTGTCATCGTCCACGAAGACTCTGGATCAAACAGCCATGAAAGATAACGAAAAAACAGTCATGCTACAAATAGCAGCAGAAAATAGAATAAAATTTAATCTGCAGGTTGTTGAATAATAATTACAACCTTCTTGTTTCATGCATTAATCAATTAGATTATTATTTTTTTAAAAAAAAAGAAGAAGCTGCGAGCTGAGACAATATTGTCGCTTTCAATGGTTTTCATTTTCCATATAAAGAAATGCAGGGCTGTCTGAACTGAAAGATGCCTCTTCATTTGGTTTTTTCAGGCCTGGGGAGACCATCACTATAATTCTTGATATTGACATCCAAATTAATGAGATTTGTTCAAGAGGAAACGAATACTAAAATGCAAGTTGGCGTCTATAATAAATCAAAGAAAGTCTCTCTCTGTTTTCCTTTCACTCACAAGAATCTCTTCTTTCTTGATTCTTGGTACATTAGGTTTAGAAATCAGCAGCAGACAGCAGAAGCATTCGAAACTGTCAGGCTGATGGAGTCTCTTCATCTAATAGGAGATAAACTAGCTAACCTTATTCTTTGTTCAAGCATGACGACAATAAGTTATAGCGATCCCTTACAAATCCTCACTTTTCAAGAAACGTCAGCCTTCCAAGAATTTAAACGTATTTTAACGTTAGCGACAGCCTCATTGATCATACCGGCTACCCCAGCAACAGTTTATTCTTCTCCTACAACAAACAAAAACCAATAGCACTAGAGGACAAATTCTCACTTTTCCAAACAATGATCCCACCAATATAATCTCAAATTTAAATGTAATTTTCACGTAATTGTTAATTTCCATTAATTTCTCACAAAGAAAAGCCAAAATAAAGCTCCAATATGTAAACTAATAGAAGATTATTGCTTGATCGTCCCCTGGCCTTAATGGAGAAAAAAATTGTTTATTTTGGTACTAAAGTTATATTCATTAGGGTTTATTTTGGAACCTAATTGGGGAGGAATTAATCGGCACATGGAAATAGATGGAATCTATTGATCATTTGAGACAAAAATGATAAATTAAAAGGTTTCTGATTCAATTGATATTGGAGTCATACAGCTGAGATTTCTATAATAATTTCCCGACAAAGAGTTTATTCTCCTCTGCACAAAAAACAAAAACCAGGAGCACTTCCGGCTGAATCCTCACTTTTCCAGAAAATCCATGGTTGACAATATTGAAAGTAGAATTTGTTCGAGGAAGGGCCAAACTGAGAGCATCCAGTCAACTCTTTTCAAATATGCCGAACTGAAACTTGAGGTGGAAATACCACAAAAACAGGCAGGGAAACTACCACTGTTGACATTGCGCCGCCACAAAACAAGATGTTCAGCCAGCTTGCTTCAAATGCCTCAAGAAAGCGTTTTAAGGTCACTAAACTTTTGAAAGTGATGGGAACGAGCATGCAAGATCTGCATAATACATCGTCAAAGAGTTAGCAACAAGAGGCAGGAGGCTGGCATGTAGGCACCACATGTATTAAAATTGAAATTACAAAAACCTGGAAGATTGCGAAGCTTGCTTATTCTATCAAGATTCTTTTTATGAAAAAATCAGCGAAAACAAGGCGGCTTCCCAAACAAGGGGGGAGAGCTAGAAAAACCATGGCAAGATAGCAAGGTCAGCTTGGAATCAGAAGATAGGAAAAATTGCAGATTTTTTAGCCTTTATTGGAAAGGTATATTTAGATACATTCTATAGCAAACAATCTTTATGGCCTGTATTGATCCACTTCATATCCAGAAAAAAAGGTATAGCACCAAAACTGTTACAAGAATTGCCCCACTGACAAGCCTCAAGCCCACACGAACTTCGAAGTCACAGACCTGTAAGTTTATAATACTCTTAATGCCACCTATACAAAACCAATAATAGCACTCATCGTATACACGTTCTATGCCAAAACTCTCTTTTTTCTCCCACAAATGGAGAACCCCTCAGCAGAAATCCCCGCTTCCAGGAAGGGATGGAAGATCTAGCACGCACCACGCCTGCTGAACTTATGCAGCAGCTTCCACATAAAACAATTACGTTACACACCAATTCTGAAGGAACTTGGAAGGGACACACAGCTGCTTCAAAGAGAAAACAATGGCATGGCCATAGGTGCAAGACCAATTAATGACAGATGCAGCTAGGAAATAATAATGAATCCCAACACTCCAAACGAACTAAGAAGAAAGAATAGATTGCAAGGCAAGTTGCTGCTGTGGTTCCAAGGACGACCAAGTTGAAGCTAGGGTAGCAGGTGGTAGCATTTGCTGAAGTTGTCTCAACAGATTAATCATTCGACTACCAGTTTGCTCTGTTGCCAACTCTTTTCCTGCACATATGACCTACAGCAACAATGTTGCCATGAGAAAACTAAAACAGGAAATTAAACAATGGAAACATTCAATTTCCAGAAGCAAGAGATAAAGGAAAGTAGAACAGAGAAAGACTATACCTCAGCAAAAACTCGGACTATTTTGGGAAGGTATTGATTGTTTGACCCAAAAAGTTCTCTATCAGACCTGTAAGAAATGGCCTTTTTTGAATATTTTTGTGCACTTAAATATAACCAATCCAAGTATGAGGTAGAACAATAAATTAGGTAAAACATGCTTTACAAACATTTTCCATGTCCCAAAGTTTACCTTTCTACCATTGAGCAAAGCTGATCATGCACAACCTTGGCTTCAATTAAATCGTTTTTTATTGGCAAGCAGCTCAACCAAGCTGGAACTATCTGCAAAACAAAGAGCATGTGAGAGACCACCGCGGAGAGAGATCATGGGGAAAAACCAGGAAAATGAAAAGTCAAACCGGTGAAATAATCAAAAAAGTCCAAAAGGCAATTAATATTTACACATAGAAAATGAATTTATGCACACAAGCTTTCATCATTCCACATGGGAAAGGTAAATTTGCTTCCAAGAACAAAAATCCAATTTGCAATTCAAACCTAAACACTTCTAAGCCTTTAGAATGTTATCTGGAAGATAAAATCTGGCAATCCAAGATAACATGCAGGACAATAGAATCGTCTATGAAATTGTTTGCTAGCTTTTTTGGGAGTAGGATAGAGATGGAGGACAAACTCTAAGCAGAAAGCATTGTAGGCCACCACAGGCTAGTGGAAGAGAGGATAAATTACAAATCAAATACGTTCTTATGAGATGAAAAAACTACTTAAGCCATAAAGACAGAAAAGATACAAAAGATAGATGATCAAAATCAGGCCAAATATGCTATATAAACCAGAAATTAACGAGATCAGAAGCAGGAACTCTAGCAAGCTAACTGATTACTGTGGAGCAGACTGCATGTTGAGCAATAATGTATTCATATTCAGTTTGCTCAAAAAGAGAGAGCATGTTGAGCACAAGCACACACCTATATATATATATATATATATATATATATTGAATACCATGCAACTATAACACCATCTCATTACACCCTTGATTTCAGCCACTGGACTGGAATCTTGTTCTTGTCTTTTAGTCGATTTTGTCTTTATTCAAGTTTCACAATACTCCTTTACAACTTTAGTCCTAGGCTCTATAACCAAATTTAAAACAGTCCCTAATCTAATATATAATTTTCAAATATTTAACTTTGTAAAAGAAAAGGTAATAAATTCATTTTTTGTTCAAGAAAAAAACCTTGTTTGTTTAGCATGCAAGAAATTGTTTGTTGAGTTTTAAGTTCATTTTCATTTTTAAAGGCATTTATCAGGAACTTATTTCCTTAAAAATCTCAATCTGCCTCCTAAGGTATTTTCGTCATTTTCATTTACTATCATTTCATCATATTTTTCATTTATCATCTCATTTGTTTGATATGAAAGTTAACCAAAAATAATATCATCACATTATGTTCTTAATGTCCTATTTCTAGTTTAAATAAACAACAATGCGATTGCACATTTTTAAAGTTAAAGGATCAAAATGCACGTATTACTCACATAATTTTCTACAGTTGCAATGGGAAAAACATGATAAAATATGGTAAAATTTCTTATCTATTTAAGAGCTTGTTTGCATAATTATAAGACCAAAATGTACTTGTACTTTTGTGTGCAAGGACTATGTTTGAAGACTATGCGAGATGGTATCATTTCCTACATATATAAAGAAATAAGTACCCGTGCTGCATCTATGCTATCCCGATGAAACTCGCATATTTTTCCAAGAGCTGAAACAGCATTGTCATATGCCATTGTATTGTCTGAATGATGTGCATTAGGATCACTTATTACAGCATTCAACTGGGAAAGAGCCTCTGCAAAGAAATGCAACAAAAGATTCCCCTTGATAAAAGATGAAAGCAACAACTCCAAGAAGGGACAATTATGCAAGTGACTAATAAACTACCTCCAACAAGTGGTTTAAACACAGATCCACCAAGCTCTGCGCAAATACCAATCCCATAAACAGCTGCCTGAAAAACATGGTATTCATTTTTTTAATAAAACCCACATTCACTAGAGAAGCAAAATAATAGAGGTACTTCTCAGGACAAACCTGACGAACATCTGGGTTTTCATCATTGCAGGCTTCTAGTAAGAAAGGGACACAAGTACCATAATATCTGTACCACCAACATGAAGAATAAGTACACAGGAAGAGCTTAATCAAAGAATCAGGAGGGGTGATACTTACTTAAGAGCAGCTTCCTTGAAATGCTCCACAACATCATCAAATATACAAATGGCAATTCTCCTCTCTTCTGCTGTTTTATCCTTGCCCTGCATAATCAAAACATCCAATTAACAAGGCCACAGAGAAGTATTTTTCAGAGCTGATCATGATTTTTCATGCATACCTTGTATTGTCAAACATAATTAAATAAAGTATATTTACTGTGTTAGGGGCCGATTACCAACATCATTCGCTAAAAAGATGAAGTAAAAATTCCATTAACATTAAGGGGCAAAAGGTGCATGCTAAATCTATATATGAGATGCTTATAATATTTTTATGCCCATAATTATATTGAACTGCAGACAGTTTTATCCAATTGGCCAAACCACTTGATAGGAGTTGCCAGACAGCTCCAAAGCTGTGCATGTCAAGTAATCCAATATTAACCTTTTCAAGGACTTGAGAAAGAAAGGTTAATGCAGGCAAAAGAATAAAACCACAAAAAAAATTTCCTACGTGCCAGCATGACTATTGAGTCATCAAACCACATACAGCATCTTTTCCTCCTCCCACAAGGGAAATACAACAGACCATTGAGAAGGGAAAAATCCAATATAGACATACTCAAAACTGGGAAAAATAAGACGAGCACATGCAGGAAAATGTTCAAGCAGTGGAAACCTACCAGAACAGAGGCCCTACAGAAACACGGTTATAGAAGCAGCAAAAGCTAAATTTAAAGGACAGCATGAGAATTGAGCCTAAAAATTGAGAACAAAACACAAGAATAATATTTGTAAATATTAAAGAACTTACCCACATAGGTGTTATGTAAGGCGAAAGCTCATCAAAGAAAGGCAGGAAAGAGGCCTTGAAGGTTTTGATCAATGTGCCCATGCAATCACCAACCTTCAACAAGAAAAGAAATAAAAGTAAACAACAATCATTTTATTTAAATATATACAAAAAAATAACCCATTAAATGATAAGCCAAAGATCCATGCACAAAAATTTCAATATTATACTCGATCAAAAAGTTCTTCTTCTAGCTCATTTTCTTCTTCAAGCAGCTCTCCTTCTTCGGCATCAAAGTCCTCTGCTTTGATCCTCTCCACTCTTTCCTGTTTTCTAACTGAGCTGGCTGTGATGACCTGCTTTATCTCCTCCACAATGGACCTTACTTGGCTTTCATCTAAAAGTGGTCCAGATACCTAAGGGAGAGAAATCCTAAATTAGCAAAATTCAAACTTCCAAAATGATGCCTACTGCAACATAGATATAATAACCATTTTCACTTTTCATTCAACAATTATTCTCCACCAGATCATAATCAACTATAATACCAAAGGTTATCGTGACTGGATGACAATTGCTTAGATTGAAGAAACTATTTGACACTTTCTCCTGCTCAAAAGGAAATCTCATTTCTGAAAAATTAATTTTCATAGATTTGAAAAGGCGAGAAATTAAAAAGTACAACCATTGACATACAAGAAATATGTGAAGTAAGATCGTAACATTGGGAATTGAGCCAGAAAATAGCATAAGATAAAAAAAATATGCAGCATAAATAATCTATCTTAACTGGATGTATGGAGAACATGTATTGCCAAAAAGTAAATGCATGGGCTGGTCAAAAGTGTCTAAAACACTTTCAACTGTAAGTATTACTTAAGCCACCCATTAAAAGAAATCAAAATCAAGCCATAAGCTCTCTTTGGCAGTAAGATCCCACGTCTCAGCAAATTGTCCACTGAGAGACTGAAACCTAGTGAAAAGGGTATTAGAAAATAACCCCAATGAAAAATGGAACTGTAATTGTTGGTTAACAGGTCTATATATTGACACCCAACCTTATATCAATCTCATATACCTGTATGCATTCAGTCAACGAATCCAACATGCTCACACAAATTTCTACCTCGGGCTCCTGCATGACACAAAAATACTAGTTTAGTTGCACCAATCATAAATCCAAAGAAGTATAGTGAAAGACCACTGTAAAACATGAATACACATCGAACATGTTAAGGCATTGAGACACAAACAAATATACAACCTTGTGTAACGCCTCCACCAAAGCTGGAACTATATAGTCTGACAATTGCTTTATATAAGACTCATTATGCCCTTGAGATTGATCCCTCTCTACAGCTAATTTAGCGGAACCTAACAGCTCCGGCATAGCTATGAACAAGATAAAACAAACAAAAAACATATAGTTTTGAAAAAACTCCCAAATATGGATACAATCTATATGTTATGGATTATTAGAGGTGGAAAAGCCTGCCAATCACCTGACACAGCTGCCTTCCTCACTTCTTCATGGAAGTAAAATTTAAGAAGTGGAACCAATGTAGCTGCAACCTGCATTATTCATGCATGGTTAGCTAGTAGCAAACTGACAAAAGCATAAAAAGAGATACCACCAAAAGTCTGAAACAATACTAACCTGATCAATCCATGGGAAAAATCCTTCCTTCAACTCATCAGCATAGCAGCAAAGCATGTTACAAGCTGTAGCCTTTTCCTCCAGGACACTTGTTCTGATCCCTATTCTTTTATCCCCAAGAGTGATTGTTTCAATGCTGCAATAGGAAAACAACCTCAGTAAGAAACTTCAATCACATTGACGCTTATAAATTAAAGTAAATTTTCTAAATTCTTACGCCCCTTTTTTTTCCTGAGTACTAGAAAGCAGTGTGGACCATCACAAAACCACAAACTATTCTAGGCAATATACATAATAACTTTTATTATTGAAAGTGGTTTCTCCTATATAACTTAGCTTAGTGAAGACTCTTAAAGAAAAACATGGAGTTAAAAAGGAGGTTTGACAAGGAAAAAAATCGAAGTAGACAATGCAAATATGATATGTATTTTCTTTTCAAGGGTTTCTCTTAAATAACTATGATAAATTTTAACTCCTGGAGTGGACCTAGGTGTGGGGAAAATAGATGGAGTTACCAAGAATATGTTCACATGTGGGAAACTATCATGTTTGGTTGTGAAGTACAGCAATGGAGAAAGTATATGATTAGAAGTAATGGAGCCTCTGTTTTTCAAGCACCAAGGACAAATATGACAAACAATAGCAATATTCTCTTTCCGTTTAGTCCACTTCCTTAGAGAATTGAAGGTAATGTTTGGAAGAGTAACATGAAAAACTTGCTCCCTGTCACAGAGTGTCCTGCTTGATTAAACAGGATCTAAGAAAAAGCACCTACAACGGTGACACAAAGCCATGTTTACATTTACTTCTTTCATATTCCACTTTATCTAATGGACAAATTAATGAGTGCTTTTCCTTTTAGTAAACCATTAAAATCTTTTAAATTTTGACAATAGACTAAGACAGGAAAAAAGGGAAGCCAGCCACTCATTGTGGGACTTAGGAAGCATTTTTTTTTTAAGCATGGTAAACGAGGAAATTGCTTAGAAACCTCAATTCTGTTATTTAAGATCATAAAAAACAAAAGGCAAACCTGCCATCGTCGACATCATCAATATCAGCATCTGAATCTGCAGATGTAATGGTAACATCAGGCTTAAGCTGGGCAGACTGAAGCAAAGGAGGCATGACAACACTCATGTAAGGAAGAAAATCCTGTCCAAGGCACTTGCAAAGTCTGGCCCATGCCTGCAAAATATATAATCAGTTGCCCCTTGATTTACAATAATCAGATAGCAAGATATATCACATAATCATACATTCAGCATTGTCTGAGGTTCTGAGCTAGTTCCTAATAGTTAAAACATACTTGTAACATGTAGCTTGTTGTAGGGTCATCTGCCTCCATTTGAGATCCTTGCAGAGACATCAGGACATCCATAACCTTTCAGAAACAACAAACACTCAGACCATTGTTGTTCTATGAAACTTGAAAAATTGTCATGGCAATGACAATCTGAAGTATCAGCAGAAAAAAATAGATATAAATCCATAAGCACTAATCTAGAAGCAAGGAAGAGCACGTAAGCACATCCAGTGATGTTCAGTAAAGAAGAAGACTGGCTTAACAAAGGTAATGAAAAAAAGTGAGGAACAAATCAGGCTTAATCAGATGAAACTAATTTAAGTATTCCTAACTCTACATTTCATTCAAGAAAATGCTAAATAACATTGGCCACCACAGTAAAAAGTTATGTATAGAACACATCATCTGTTATAGTTTACCTGCTTAGCATCGTCTCTAAATTTATCCTTTCCCACAGCCATCCCAACAAGACTAATGCACTCCATAGATTTTGCACGGAGCATGCGATTAGACTTGTCATTTGCATTGATCAATATAGCTTTTAAGTAAGGCATCACAGCATCATAGTATTTCTGGAAGTGCTCCTGTTAGAATATATATCATGTCAAAACAAAGCAAGCTCTATTTTAGCAATGGACTAATGAACCATGTGCATCTACAAAACAGGAGAATAAAAAGTTAATCAATCCCTCAGACACAACCCAAACCAACTGTTCTAACCATGTCAACTTAGAAGCATATAAAAATAGAGCTGAGGTTATTGGATACATCAAATACCTGTCTTTTTAAACCCTCCTCGCCCCACACACACCAAAATTAAAAAAGAGGTACCTGTGATGAATCAGCGACAGACGCTAAAGCTGTCAGGGCTCCTTCTTTAACCATCTGCTTCCCATTCTGGATTGCATATCAAACAACATGGCACATACAAAATTAGCACAAAAATATTATTGAAAAAAAAAAGGGCAAATCCATTCTGCTGAAGGAGAAAATAAATCCAACAAGAAAATGCAAAAGGACTTTGTATTTCTATCTTAAATATCAAACATGACAAAATAACAACTTAAAATTAATAAGCTCTCGGCATCAAAGTACAAATCATAACATAGCAAGTCTGAGATTAAAAATGGACTTAAAGGCAATTTCAACTGAATGAGTTGACCAAGTATCATGAGCAAGCCCAAGAAAGTGATTTCAAAATTTGGACAAAGTCAAACAAACCATCTCAAACCAAAAACTTAAGTTGTTGGGTGAGGCTTTGTCTAACACCCCCTCAGTTGAAAGCTCTTTAGGTTTGAAATTTACATAAGCCTACACTACTTTGTACTGAAATTAAAATTTTAATTAGAAATAATAAGGGTGATGAAATTCAAACTTGTGACGTCAACAAGGCTCTCAAAACATGTTAAAGAACTATCTCAACCCAAAAGTTTAAGTTGTTGGATGAGGCACTAAAACAATTTTATATTACTCTTTAATAGACAACATTCCATATATCCAATTTGTCCTTTGTCATTAGATGATAAGACATACAATTGTAAAAGTTCAGGTGTTAAGTTAATGAGGAAAATCGTCATATATACCTGAAGGAGTACGAGCAGTTTGCTAACAACCCCATCCAAGTATGGTGTCAGGATATCTGGCATGCAATTCTCACTGAAATTAAGCACGGCAGAAGCGGCATGGGCCTGCACAAAAAAATGACAATAATACACACTTCTGAGAATCTGAGTGCACAATTACAGTATCAAAATTTTAAAAATAATGCTATGCATGTGCGCCATTAGACATTGATCAATGTCTTTGTTACATATAAATGCATCGATCACCAGGTCCATATTCGTTACAAAATAGCAACTCAAACTGCAGATAGAAAATTAAATGCATGATGTTGGGATGGGGATAACAGTACTTAGTATAAAATTTTACAGAGAGTAGTAAATTGGCAGCAATTATCAAGGTCACGATATGTAACAGGTGCTCGGACCTGGACTCGAGGATTTTGAACATCATCCATGGCTCCAGCCAAAGCAGGCAGCACTAGCTGGTGATACTTCATTTGCAAATCTGGGCCCAAGTCTGTTGACAATTGTCCAATTGCATTTATAGCAGCCCATCTCACACGGGGGTGGGGATGTTGGAATGAATTCAAAACCATAGAGACTACGTGGTCCAGGTTCTTTATCATCACCTGCATCAACAATGACTATCTTGTAAGAACACACTTGAAAGTTGAAAGGGAAAAAAGAACAGGGTCTTTTGGAAAACCTATAAATTTCTCAAGCATATTCAAAATATCAAGGTTACACAGAAAGAAAGCACGTAAAATAAAAGAAATTGTGCCTATCTAAGCAAGGTCAAGGGGCAGGCATTCTAATTGTGGCTTAACCTTTAGCAGTCTGTAAATGAATTTGTACTAATGAAAAATTTAAAGAAATAGAAACACCGTTCATTGACGATTCACATTACTACAATGCATAGCATCTATACCTTTGAGCAACCCTCAGCAATTTGTGCTAGAGCAATAAGCGCAGCATGAGGCTTCTGCCACTCCGGAGCAGTAAAAAATGCTGGGAAAACCTCTGAAGCAACAGGAACGACTGTATTGCCACCAAGGGCAATAGCCAACCTATCCAAACACTCTTGCCCAAACCCATAATTACTGGTCTCTCCTGAATCTTCATCTTCAGTCTCCGCACCATGCCATTGTGGATCATCATCAATATCCAACAACATCCCCATCAAAACCATAAATAGCCTACGCACAAATTGCGGCAACTTCCTCATCATCCCCGGAGCTCGATCTCTTGCTTCCGCCAAAGTAATCACAAATTCAATAGCTAAATGTCTGGTCCCCTCCTCTAAGCTCCCCGCCTCTGCAATTTGCAACATGGACCCTACAACCTCCACTATTTGCTTTCTCAAAAACCGTGGTTCCCCTCCCGCCAATTCAATCAACAATTCGAGCGCTTCTTGTGCTGTTGCCTCTTGATTTCCATTCAACGCCTCGGTCAAAGTCCTCATCATCAACGGCAACAAATCTTGAAACTTATCACGATCAGAATTGTTTGTTAAACACTGAATAAAATTAATTGTCGCGTTCAAAGCCGCGATTCTAACTTCACCGCTCGTTGAATTATTCAAACAATTTAAAAACACTCCGTGAAGTGTAGCTAAGTGTGGAATTAGGGCTTCGCCGATGTATTGAGCCAATCGGGCGAAGATTAAAAGCGCTGACTCTTGGAGATTGTGATTGTTTTGAGCGGTAACACACTGGAACATGAACGGCAACAACTCCTGCCAGCCCCCATCGGGAAGAATGGAGGCGGCGAGTTCGGAGATTGTGTCATTTATCTTCCTGGTGATGGATTTTGTGGTTTCATGTTGGAGAGAGGAGAGGAGAGAGTTTTTGATGATGGACCGAGTTGACTCAGTAAGTTGGGGGTAGAGGAAGGAGTCTTCGGTGGCAGAGGTGAGGTGTTTCCGGAGGAGGACGGCGGACATGGCGCGGATTTCAGAGAGGGAAGAGGAGGAGAGGAGTTGGGTGAGCCGGAGCAGGAGAGAGTCGGGGTGAGTTTGTTTGCAGAGATTGAAGAGGAACTCCGCTGTGGATCGTTGTTCGTTAGAAGAGGACATAAGGTGAGTTATTAGGGTTTCGAAGTGAGTGGGATCAGGTCCGAGAAGGAGACTGAGTTGGTGCAACTGAGTTGGATCGGTCGCCATTGAGAGCGAGTTTAGGGTTTTTTCTTTGCGGGTGTGTGGTGGTGGCTCCAAAACGAAGTGGAGGGAAGATTGGAGAGGAAAGGAAGGGGATTTTTTAAACTAGTGTGAGGGTTTTGGGACTTCTGTTCCTCAGGTTCCTTGCTGTGCGGTTATGTGCATTTAGTGCACTTGATTTTCGCCACGTCAGAATGCTGATGATCAAAGTGGATAATAGGAAAGAAAAATACCATATCGTTCCATAAAAAGAAAATACCATCTCATTTTTTATGGTGTTATAATTAATAGCAATTTCCATTCTATATTTTTATTTTCATAAAATAAAAAACAAAACCAAAACCAAAAACAATTACTATTTTTCAGCTTTTTAATTAAAAAATAAAATAAAAATATAAGTCATCAAATTTTTTAAAAATAGAAAAAAATGATTTTGGCATTTAATGGCTTCTTCTTATTATTATTGAAAATGATAGATAACAACTTATTTGTGTATAATAAATAAGATAAATAATGTAAAAAATTATGTTTATAACTTCGCTTTACGAGACGAAATAAAATGCAGAAAATATCTAATTAATGATTGCCATGCACTATTTCATGTATGTTATGCTTAACATGTGTTTAAACATCTTTTTACGTAGTTTCAAGTAAAAATATATACATCAATTTATGTATTTTTTTTTTTTATCTAAAAGCTGTAATGCTGGACAAAAAATTTTATTTCATTATATTATGAATAATTATATTTCTTAATAGAAATAATTTTTTTATAAAAATATATAATATTTAAAGTACAAATTTTCATGTAATGACTTTCATACTTTGTTAGAAAACACAAAAAAAA
>Ga0325404_1001499_pt1 | contig 24710 bp, 9 predicted proteins | sample PopdelMetagenome_18_FD_205664 | JGI IMG/M metagenome (GOLD analysis project Ga0325404, IMG submission 205664) | Populus deltoides microbial communities from Bellville, Georgia, United States - Xylem-Control-R1 | ecosystem: Host-associated > Plants > Phyllosphere > Stem > Wood/Secondary xylem...
CTTAATCTACATAATTAATGAAAATAGCTATCACATTTTTATAAAATCCTTTCACAATTTTGAAGAGGTTTGAATTTAATTTATAAACATGACATTAAAACAAATCAATATTAGAAATTTGTCCACCACAAGTGATAAATAAATTTATTCTCTTATCATCAAAATCTGAATCCTAGAATATTTTATAAAAAAATCAACATAATATTTTTTAAAAAATAATTAAAATAGTAATATATTGTATCAAGCTGAGTTAATTTGTATTAACCTGTTAAATCCACAACTCAAGTCATAAGATCATGATAACTCTATGAAAAATAAAACATAACAAATTATAAAATCTAATTCCTAATTAACCCAACATTAAAAGATAAGACTAAAAAAATTAATTAAGAAAAAGAAATAGATAAAACAACCCGAGTCAACTCAGGGTAGCTTGCCAAACCCACAACTTAGGTTATGAGATTGAGATAAACAAATAGAAAGAAAATCAAAACAAATTATGAAGCTCAATATTAACGTTGAGCGATAAAACTAAAAATAATAATTAAAAAGAACAAAAAAAAGGGCATGGGTTAACCTATCAAATTGCAACCTAGATCATGAGACTTGGATAACTCAATACAAAAAAAAATTATGAAGTTCAATTTTCAATATCAATCTAATATTGAAAAAGAAAATCGATTACAAAAGGATAAAAAAAAATCTGAGTGAATTCAGGTTAACATATTAATCTCAAGATCTAGGTCATAAGGCTAAAATAATTTTATATATAAAAAAAATTAAATAAATTATAAAAGTTAATTTTCAATCAATTCAATGTTGAAGAATAAGATTAAAAAAAAACCTAATAAAAAAGAGATAAAAAAAATTATTCTAATTAAATAAACAAATTGAACAATGCTTTGTAAATTCACCTCATTTTTAGTCATTTTTACTAGTTTAAAGTGCAGGTGTTTAATACATGACAACAAAGTATTTTTAATTATGAATTAAAAAGTTGATTCATAAATTTAATAAAATAAATAATAAATTATTAATAATCATAAATTCCAAAAAAAGTTGTTAATGCTAATCAAAACCTAAGTCAAAAAGTTAAAAGATAGATATAAATTAAGATATTTGATCTTGTAATATATGTCATGGATTCGATAAGGTTTAATAACATTGATTTTTGGATTCAATCATTTATTTAATAACGATAATAAAAATAAATAGGTATAAAGAAGTAATTGAGTGAAATTTAAAAAAAAACAAATTATATAGGTTCAATAAAAAGAATGTCTGCTACTATTAGAAAAACGATACTATAATTTAAGTAAAAATTGAATGATATTTTATATAAAAAAAATCACAAAGCATTTATAATTAATTTCTTTTAATTAATTAAAATTAAAATTGAATACCCGTCAAGTTGGACATCTCCACATATCTTTAATTAATCTATTTAAATTTAATTTAATTTAATTAAAAGAAAATTTCAAAGAAAAAGCCATGCATGTGAGCCTACAAGGTTATAGGCCTGCGCTCCAGGCATTTTTCTTCTTTTGTTTGCCTGAAAATGACTCCCTCTTCTTTAGCAGTTTCCGACTATTAAAGAAATGGTTGAAAAATTAGGCCCCAAAAATTTAATTTTCAACATTTCTCAACCTATAAACATATAATAACATCTTTCTGACCTTAAAAAAAATCAATTTCTCAACTTAAAACACCCAAAAACTAGTAAAACAAATATACTAAATCAAGTTAGGATATAAATTTTTGTTAACCCTGATCTTTTATTTTTGGCAAGATAAATAGTACAAAAAACTTAAATGAAATTCCTCGTTGAGTAGAATCTATTGGCACCACAAACGGCTTGTTTCGTCTCTAACATTTAGCAGATCATCAATTTTCTCTCTCCTTTATTATTTTTCAATGAAATTCTCTTTCCTTTCTCAAATTCAAAGATTGAGAAATTAAAAAAATTGGGCTAAAACAACAAAAAAAATATCAAACTAAACGGACCAAAAACCCAAAAAAGTGTCAAACAAAAGAACCAAAAAGGGTTTTGCAAAACTTTTGATGCAAAAATGTTAAAAAAGCATTGCTCTTTTACAAAAATACCTTTTTGTTACCTCAATCACAATTTTGATCCTTGAAAAAAATCAAATTTTGATTTTGTAAAATTGAACATCAAGCTAATGTCGGGTTTTTTTTTACACCGAGAAAATAAGATAAAATGTAAATTAAAAAAAAAATCAAAAAACCTAATTTCAAGTCAATGCAATATGAAAGCATGAAAATAATAAAAATAATAATAAATGATTGAAAGAATAAAAATTAAAGGACCAAAAAAAGAACATTGCCATATTCTGCAATGCTTCCCATCACATGCTAAATCAGCACACAATTTATATTTTTGTTAATTATTGTAATATAATTATAAATATAATTATAATTATCTTGATCTCATGATTTAGATCAAATTGTCATAAAGAGTGAACTCCTTCCTTGACATCTTCAATGGCATAATAGAACTTGCTGATCATATTTGAAATTCTAAATTTGACCGCAAAGCATGTAAACCAGGGAAAAAAAAAGTGGCCCAAAATATAATGTGTTTTCTTCCTTATTTTTCTGTTATGACTGCAATTAATTTTTTTTACACTTGAATTATGTATGAATTTTTATTTGAATCATGTATTTTAAGATACTTAAACTACGTATGAATTTTTATTTGAATCATGTATTTTAAGGTATTTGAACTATATATATATAAAAATTCCTTACGATTTTACGATCCGTTTTTACGATCCGAGATTAGTTTGTATTTTCCGTCAAAAATGCATTTTTGACAACCTTGATCTAGGTCCTATATTTGATAGGTTAACTTAGGTTGACCCGAGTCAATCCAATATGATTATGTCTCAATATTTTTTTTAAAAAAAATTTTGTCTTGAAATTTGTTTTGTCAAACTATATTTTTATTGGTTGTCTAGGTGACTTTGGGTTTGCCAAGTTGATCGGGTCATATCAGGTCAACTTTTATATTGTTTAAATATTTTTTATTAGAAAATACATTAACAACACCTAGATATTTCTTAAGGTTAAAAAATATTAATTTGACTTGCAATGTAGCGCGAGTTAATGATCTAGCTAAAAAAACACTAAAAGAGAAGGAGAAGATATTGTAAACAAATAGACATTTCACCATTTATTGGAGCAGTGAAAAGACAAAATTACACCACTCTAATGAAAATCTTTAAACCATGCATTGGGGGTAAGATTGTCTTTTTACCATGACACAATTGTCTTTTACAAATTATAATGCCTATTACCAAGGAGCCTTCTAGTATTTATAATTTTTTAAAATTATGTAATTACTTTGGTGCCCTTAAAGACAAAAATCAATAGAGTTCTCTAACAAATGCTTTTTTGTCATTTACTTTGGTTTTATTGTAGATTTGAATGTTAGGTGTGGGTATTTTTGCAATTAACATATATTAAATATTATTAAAATAAACCAAATAGTGTTTGGGCGACGTAGTGGGGTTGTTTGTCCACCAAAAGCCACCTTCCGAGGCAAAGTTTAAAAGATCTTGACATCCCCGACAAGATGGGGTGGTGCATGTTCCAAGATTCCTTGTGGTTTGGCATAGGTGACCATTTGTTTCCATTTTCTTCTCTCTCTCCATATCTAGATTTTCTCACCAATGCCTTAAAAATTTATAATAACCCTTTAATTTGTCGAATATTCAAATTTGATCTCTTTTCCTATTATTATAATTTTTTTTTATCTTGAATAATTTACAAAATTGGTATGCTTTGGAAATTTCATCCCCTTTTAATTTGTTTTCATCTTTAAAATTTGATACTCATTCTTTTGATTGCCTTTTGTTTTGTTTGAAATTGTTTTTTCAATTGATTTTTGTTTTTATGATTTCACCCTCCTTTGTTGTTTTTCTTATCAAATTTGACCTTCATTCTTTTGATTTTCAATTGTTTTTCTTTGGCGTGTTTTCTAAATCGATATCTTTAAATTTGTTTGTAATAAACTTCTTGATTTAACCAAGATCCACAATTTCAAGGGTTGCGAGTTTTAAAGATTTGACCATATTTAGGATGTTTTCTCGAGTTTGCTTGTTTTTTTTATTTGTCTAAGATAATTGTTTTATCCTTCATTATTTATTTAATTGGAGAACGGGTTCGGGTTTTTTAAGCTAACTTACTATGAATGTTTTTGTTGGTATTGAAAATGACCCAGTTATCTCGAGTATTTTTTTTATCATTCTTTGTTGGGTTTTTTTGGCTAATTCTTTAAATTGATATTTTTTTTCCAATTCAATCCTTCAATATTTGATGATTTTTTTGAAACAATTTATAACGTTAGAATTATTTTTCTATTCAAGCCCTTTTTTTCTTTTGAATTTAGTTCTCATTTTTTATTCCTATTTGTATTATTTGAGATAAGTTTTTGAATTTATTTGTTTTCACTAAGATTTTTTACTGATTTTAAAAATGACCTAGGTTTTCTTGGGTCTTTTTAATTGTTGTTCTTTGATGAATTTACTTTGGCTAAGAAATATTAAATTGGTTGAGAATTTAGCTTCTTGATTCAACTGAGTCTGGAATTTAATGGGTTGCGAGTCTGAAACCTTTGCCTAGGTTTTTGTAATGATCTTGGTAAGTAAGGGAGAATGTCTGGAATTTTTCTTTTACTTTTATTATAGCTTTTCTTGGACCTGAGCCTTACAGGTTTAACAAAAAGGAAATTGAGGAAACTGAAATAACAACTGAAACGAAATATCTTAAAGAACTTGAATTGAAAGAACAATGCAATTTTGATAAACCCTAATCTAGATTTCTGGGCAGCTTCGAGGTAGCCCGGGCCTCCTGGGTGAATGAGATTTGCTTCAAAGCAATTTCCTGCCTCTCTGCTGCTCCTTCCTCTCCCTTTTATTGTAACTCTCGGTTAATTGAAATAACAAGATAATAGATAGAATTGACAGTTGTTTTATTTATCAATGTTGTATTTGGACTCTTTTTTCCTTCTCCCAAACTGTGTCGTATTTGGACTCCTTTTCTTCTCTCAAACTGTGCCGTTTTGCCTTTGGATTTACTCCCTTGCCAGCTGTCAGCTGCAGGAGTTCATCATCTCAGCCATCCACGTAAGTGCTTCTTGTCTAATCTTGACCATACACTTGCTCACTTTATTTCTTTGCTGCAGGTAAGTCTTCACCCATACACCTCCTTCATTTCTTCCCCCGGCCTCAACTTGATCTTGCTCCTTTAGGCGCTGCCGGGACTGTTACAACTCTCTCCCCCTTAAAAAACCTTGCCCTCAAGGTGAGGGTAGGAACCTTTTAACCACTCTTCATCGACCCAAACGGCGTTTTCTTTGGGTTGTCCTTCCCATCTTAACAGCACCTCTTCCTTCTTCTTCCCCCTTGAGAGTTGGCTCATTCGGTCAATTATCTTGGCTGGTTCTGGCTGAGATTTCAGCTTGGTTTCGAGACTGGGTAGCTTCGGTTCAGGAACGATTCCCTTTCCAACCCATTTCTTCAACAGTGAGACATGGAAGGTGCTATGGATTCGGGCTTCCTTGGGAAGACCTAGCTGGTAAGCCACTTCTCCCATTTTTTTTAAGATTTGGAACAGCCCGAAATATTTATAAGCTAACTTCACATTTTTATTTCTTGACATGCTAGACTGCCGGTATGGCTGAAGCCGGAGGTAAACCCATTCCCCTTCTGTGAACTGGATTTCTTTTCTGCCTTTATCTGTTTGTTTCTTTTGTCTCTCCTGAGCTTGAGATAAGTTATGTTTGATTTCTGCAATCTGCTCTGTTCTGTGTTGTAAATGTTCTTCTGCTGCTTGAATTTTGGTTGAACCGGGGATGTAATCTGTGAGACTTGGGGGTGGGTAGCCATAGGTTGCTTCAAACGGGGTAGATTTGAGGGATGAGTGGTAGCTGGTATTGTAACAGTATTTAGCCATGGTTAGCCAATTGGACCAACCTTTTGGGTTATCACCTACATAGCATCTCAAATACCCTTCCAATGTTTTGTTGGTGGCCTCGGTCTGCCCGTCGGTTTGGGGGTGGTAGGTTGTGGACATTAGTAGCTTGACTCCTTGAATTTGAAATAATTCCCCCCAAAACTTGCTAGTGAAGGTAGGATCCCAATCGGATATTATATTGTTTGGGAGCCTATGCAGCTTCACCACATTTTGTGAAAATAGGTTGGTGATTTTTGTCGCGCTGTAGGGGTGGGATATGGGAATAAAATGGGTATATTTGGTAAGCCTATCCACAACTACCATAATTACTGAGTATTGATTAGATTTAGGGAGCCCTTCTATAAAATCCATAGATATGGATGACCATGGTCTGGTGGGTATAGGCAAGGGCTGTAGGAGCCCGGAGGGTTTTGTGTTTTCTCCTTTTACTCTCTGACAGACTTCACAGTATTTTATATAATTTTGTATGTCTAATTTCATCCCTACCCAAAAGAAATCTCTCATTGCCCTTTTTAGTGTTCTCTCAAACCCTGTGTGCCCTGAGGTTGGACTGTCATGAATATAATTCAGTATATCATTTTTTTATAGGGCTGGATTGGCTTATGTAAACTCTGTGTTTATAGTATAGTATCCCTCCCCTAAGATGATATTTCAAGGAACCTATAGTCTTTTGGTCTAGTTGTTGCATGATAGTTTGAATTTCTGGATCAGTTTTATAACTATCCTTCAATCGGTCAGCCCAGTTAACAATCGGGGTAGAGATAGCCCATAGTGTACCTTTTTCTGTAGTATCCTCATGTCTAGAGAGTGCATCAGCTACTAGGTTTTCCCTTCCTGCTCGAAATTCAACCACAAAGTCATATCCAATTAATTTGGACAACCATTTCTGCTGTGTGGGTGTTCTAACCCGCTGCTCCAATAAATACTTGAGGCTCTGTTGGTCTGTCTTAACTTTAAAGGCTTGGCCCAATAAGTAAGGCATCCACTTCTGAACAGCAATAACCAGTGCCAATAATTCCTTTTCATAAGTGGATAATGATAATTCCCTCCCCTTTAGACTCTTGCTGAAATAGGAGATGGGTTGACCCTCTTGCATTAGCACAGCTCTGAGTCCTATCCCTGAGGCATCACATTCTATTACAAAACTTTGGTTGAAATCTGGTAGTGCTAGGATGGGGGGGGTTGATACGGCCTTTTTTAATTGTTTAAAGGCTTGGTCTGCCTCTGAATCCCATTTAAAAGCCCTTTTTTTTAGCAGTCTAGTCAATAGATCTGCAATCTCCCCATAACCTTTGATGAATCTACGGTAGTAGCCTGTTAACCCTAAAAAACCCCTTAGTGATTTGAGTGTGTTTGTTTTTGGCCACTTGATCATTGACTCTACCTTGCTGGGATCAGCATGCACCCCCTGGCCTGATACAATATGCCCCAAATACTCAACTTCACTGCTTGCAAATTTACATTTGGAATGTTTGGCAAATAGCTTATATCGGACTAGAGTCTCAAATACCATCCTCAGGTGTCTCTCATGCTCTTCCACATTATGGCTATAGACTAGGATGTCGTCGAAGAAAACCAGCATGAATTTTCTGAGATAGGGTCGAAAAATATCATTCATCAAACTTTGAAAAGTGGAAGGGGCATTTGTGAGGCCGAAAGGCATCACCAGAAATTCATAGTGCCCTTCATGAGTCCTAAAAGCTGTTTTAGGGACATCTTCTTCCTTCATTCTGATCTGGTGGAAGCCTAATCGGAGGTCTAGTTTGGAAAAAACTTCAGAACCATGTAGTTCGTCTAATAGTTCTTCCACAACTAGTATGGGAAACTTGTCTTTCACAGTTTCCTTGTTAAGGGCACGATAGTCCACACACATTCTCCATGACCCATCAGCCTTCCTAACTAGTAGGATTGGCGATGAAAAAGGGCTTTGGCTGGGTCTTATGGTACCCATTACCAACAACTCCTTAATGAGTTTTTCTATCTCAGATTTTTGGTAGTAGGGGTATCTGTAAGGACGTACACTTATTGGGGAGGTACCTTCTTTCAACACTATAGAGTGATCATGTGATCTGCTAGGTGGGATTCCTTTCGGCTCTTAAAAGACTTCTATGAATTCTAGCAACAGATTCTCAATCTGTTCTGGAATTTTATTCTGGACTGCTCCCAGCTCCCAAATTTGCAGAATCAGTCCTTCTTCGACTCTTCTCAGTTCTTGTAAAAAGGTTGGGCTGCAATCTACTTCTGATCTCTTCACTCCCATTCCACAAATCGAGACCTTCTTCCCCTCCTTTTGGAATTCCATTTTTAAGGCTGAAAGGTCCCAAAGAATGGGCCTTAAACTTTTAAGCCAATGGATTCCTAACACCATATCGCATCCTCCCAGCTGTATGACATAAGCCTGAGTGACAAACTGATTTCCTTGAATCATCAGTTTGAGATCTGAGCAGCTTCCCTCACTCCACAGCTTGGATCCATCTGCAATGTTCACCCCAATAGGCTTGTGTTTTAACACTTTCATCCCTACTCTCCTCGCTACCCTGGGATGTATGAAATTATGAATACTTCCTGTGTCAATTAAGGCCACGAAATTATGGCCACTTAGCTTAACTGACACCCTCATAGTTTTAGGATTGGGATTTCCGATGATGGCATGAAGGGATATGCCGATTCCCTCCTTGCCTTCTTCCTGAGGGTCTCCTAGATCAATCAGGTCTTCAGGAACAAAATTTGTATCCTCCATCTCCTCCTCTAATTTCTCTATCAGGAATATCTTGGGTCCTCCATACTTATGATCAGGTCCCCACTTACTGTCACATTTAAAGCAAAGCCCCTTGTCTCTTTTTTCCTTCATTTGTGCTGGGGTGAGTTTTTGTACCGGAATTGGTTTGTTTTCAGCCCTGGGCTGAGCTGGTGTTGGGTTTCGGCCTTGAAACCCTATGGCACTAGGTCTCCATGATTTCCTCATGATTGTCAGATTTTCCTCCTGCATCCTTGCTAATCCATAGGCAACCACTAGATTCTGAGGGTTTAGCATTCGTACTCCCATTCTTATCTCCTCTTTTAATCCACCTAGGAAGCAACTGAGCCTGTGAGAGTCAGACAACCCCCTGTCCCGGTTCGAAAGCATCTCGAATTGGGTTTTGTAGAGCTCTACTGTTGAGGCCTGTTTGATACTTATGAGGGCCTCCATGGGGTCATCGTAAGATGAGGTTCCAAAACGAATTTGAGGGCTTTAATGAAGGCCTCCCAACTGGTGAGAATTCCAGTTTCTTCTAGTTCCTGATACCATGTTATGGCATTTCCTTCCATGTAAAAACTAGCTATAAACAATCTGTGTTGGGCTGGAGTATTGTGAAAGTTAAAGAATTGATTGGCTTGAGCTGAACCTGCTGAAATCCTTCCTGTGGTATTACTTCATGCTTGGTAATTCCATTGTCTGCCCTGGTGGGAGAATTAGGAGGGGAGCCCATGAGCCTTTTCCCTTGGGCCTTAGCCATCTGATCCATCTTGGTAGACATGTTTCTTAATTGTTGGACTATGTCTTCCAATATTTGCTGCTGATTCTGCTGGTTTTGTTGTTGCGCCTCCTGTTGTTGTTTCATTCCTGATACTGTTTCTATTAGTTGTGAAACTCTTGTTCCTTCAGCCATCTAAGAAATCAGGCTCTGATACCACTTGTAATGATCTTGTTAAGTAAGGGAGAATGTCTGGAATTTTTCATTTACTTTTATTATAGCTTTTCTTGGACCTGAGCCTTACAGGTTTAACAAAAAAGAAATTGAGGAAACTGAAATAACAACTGAAACGAAATATCTTAAAGAACTTGAATTGAAAGAACAATGCAATTTTGATAAACCCTAATCTAGATTTCTGGGAAGCTTCGAGGTAGCTCGGGCCTCCTGGGTGAATAAGATTTGCTTCAAAGCAATTTCCTACCTCTCTACTGCTCCTTCCTCTCCTTTTTATTGTAACTCTCGGTTAATTGAAATAACAAGATAATAGATAGAATTGACAGTTGTTTTATTTATCAATGTTGTATTTGGACTCTTTTTTCCTTCTCCCAAACTGTGTCGTATTTGGACTCCTTTTCTTCTCTCAAACTGTGTCGTTTTCGCCTTTGAATTTACTCCCTTGCCAGCTGTCAGCTGCAGGAGTTCATCATCTCAGCCATCCACGTAAGTGCTTCTTGTCTAATCTTGACCATACACTTGCTCACTTTATTTCTTTGCTGCAGGTAAGTCTTCTCCCATACGCCTCCTTCATTTCTTCCCCCGGCCTCAACTTGATCTTGCTCCTTTAAGCGCTGCCGGGACTGTTACAGTTTTCTTGTTTTTTTCCCTTTTCTAATGATGTTGTTTTTTCAGTTTTATCGTAGCTTTTTATATCATTAGTGATTATGCTTTGTTCTTTTTCTTTTTCTTAGTTATATATGATTTTGTAATCTTTCATTTTGGGCGGTTTTCAAAAAAAAATTGATTTGTCCATATATCAGTCTTCTGTTTTTGTTGGTTCAATGTTTTGAGTCAAGCTTTTTTTAAAAAAAAATTGCGTCATAAAATTAAAAATATTTTTTAATTTCACCCCTTTTCTTTTTTTAATCTTTCAAATTCGGTCCTCATTTTTTTTAATACTATTTGTTTTGTTTAAGATAATATTTTAGATTGTTTTTGACAAATCCATCCTCCATGAGTTTTTTTCAATTAAATTTAATCCCCATTCATTTTATCATTATATTTTTTGCTTTTGTAAGTTAAATTTTTTTTTTTCATGATTTCATCCTTCAAAATTAAATTAGTTAGGAATGAGCTTCTTGAGTCAACCCGGGTCCAGGATTTCATAGATCAGGTGTTTTAGATATTCAACCAAGTTTATGAGGCTTGCTCGGGTTTGTTTGGTTTTTTTTTATTTTTTTAAGCTTATGTTTTTTTTTACCCATTTTTTATTGTTTTGCTTTGTTTTGTTATTTTTTATTGTTTGCTTTCTATGGGGTTAGTTCTAGGCTTATGATCATAGTCATTGATTTCAAAGGTTAACATGGGTTGATTTTTTTTTTTTTATCATTTTTGAAATTCAATTGTTTCAACTTCAACATTCAACATTTGATGTATTAAAAATTGGTCTTTGGCTTTTTTTTTCCATTTCCTTTTAAATGGTTCCTTTTCTCCTTTTTTTTTTCAATGAAGTTATCTCAATCTTATGTTTATGGTTATCAAGTTTGTGAGTTAACCTGATTTAACAAGTTTTTTTTCTTTGTTTTTAGTTTTTCTTCAGTTTTATCCTTTAAAATTAGGTTTTTTTATATTCCAGATAGGCTCATGTCGAATTCTTTTTATTAGTTTTTTTTATCATTTGATTTATTTTTGTTGCATTCTTTTTATTTATATTATTTAAATGACTAATTGTTCTGATGACTTAGATGTTAAATTGTTTTTCCTTGGCATTTTTTTTTACATAAAAAATAGATTTAACCATTGGAGTGAGTTTCAATGTTTTGAGACGAAAACCCAGAGGGAAGCTCTCCTTTTCGTTTAGAGTGGAGAGGGAGTTCTAGTTGGTTTCACATACGACCTTACTAGTGCTTTCTTAATGAGATTGTCTTTATATTTTATTTACAGAAGTTTATGCACTTAATTGCCGATAAGGAAGAAGTCCGGAGAGCTAAGTAACACCTACCCTTCCAATTAAGTCCAACACAAGGACTTTAAATTGATGATGTGTTCCGTCGTCAATAAGTAATGGCCGACGATGACCCTTTTCCCAAAATATATATTGGGAAAATAATTACATCCCAAGTCTGCACGAACTCTCGCATGAGCAAAGGATGGACAAAATAATAATGTAGGAATCCCCTCTATAATTTTAAAAGGTCGACTATCAATCGATGAACTCAAATAAGAAGAAAAAAGCACTTCCAGCCCACGACGAAGCATAAGCCACAAACTTAATTAATAGAAACAAAGCCTTATGGCATTTTCATTGTAGTTGAAATCACTATGCACTCTCTCATAAATCACTGTGGATTAGAATAACGATTTTTTTCTAAATTTTCAATTTGATTTTTGAACTTTTTCTTTACACAAATAAGCACTTTTGAGCATAAATTAACACCCAATTGCCTGTTTTTCTTTTACAAAAAAGGATTTGATTGAAAGATAGAGGATCGAAGTGATACAGGTGGGTAAAATAGGTGACACCTTTGAATTATATACAAAAAGTTTATTTCAGTCCCCTGTATTTTTTGGTTTACAGGTGATCGGTCCCTTTAGTTTTTAGAAATTCAATTTTAGTACTAAAGTTCATTTTTCTTATTTTCCAGTCATTTGTTTGTGAGATGAGAGAGAGAAGACTCAGATTCCAGTGAAAATAGAAAAAGTGGTCATTGACGACGATTTTGGCCACCAAAATAAATGAAATTGGTGTTAATGGGTTTCATTTTATGAAGGACGTTTTTCTTAGGTGTTTTTTTTTTCCGTCTTACCCGAGGAGGCATATCTAATCATGGAAATGTTTTTGTATTCGAGTTGATTTTGAATTTTTTAAGTTGGGTTTTTAGGTTTTTTTTAATGTTGTGGATATGTTTATCAGGATGTTTAAGATGTTTTCTAGGTGTTTTGGGTAAAATAAATACGTTGAAAATGTGTTTGTAAACAAAAAAAAAACTAACACCTTGTTTTTCTAGCAACTTCTGGTTGCTAGATTCTACACAAAATAAACAATGCATCGTCTATTGTCTTGTTTAAAAATAAACCGATAAGAAATTAAAAATAAATAAAGTTAAGCCCAAGAGCACAGGCTGGGTTTTTTTTTTTTTGCTCAGTGTGTCTAAGCTCCTTTTCTTCTTTTTAAGGTTTTGTTGTTTTATAATTGGGTTAAAAAAAATGATAAAAGAGCTCATTGAACCCAATAGAGTCATGAATCGGATCGCAGGTTTAACGGGTTCATCCATAGGATTTGAGCTTTTTTTTTTTACTTTTTTCTTGTTTAATACCTTTTTTGTCCCTCAATTTAATATATATATATATATATATATATATATAATTTCATCCCTTTTTTTTTTATCAATGATCTATTTTTTCTAGCTCAGAACTAAAGAAATACAATTTAATCTTTTGTTATCAATGATATACTTTTGCTATCTCAGCTACACGTATCTAACGTGATTTTTTTTCCTTAAAAAAATGTTTCATACAAAACAACTCTTATACGCTTTATCATCATATAATTAAATGAAAAATAATCTCTAGTCTATAAATTTTATTGAATCTAATGACGTGCATGAGTTTGCTTGGTTGACTAGAGTTCACTTAGGTTATTTTTTAGTTAAGTGCTATTTTTTTTATCACTTTCATCCTTTAATATTGAGTTAATTGAGGATTGAACTTTCCACTTTGTTTTTTTCAAGATTATATTTCCAACTCTTGCATGTCAACCTAAGTTTACCCAATGTGTTTCCATCTTAATATTAAATAAAAATATCATTTAATACATGGTTATAATCTATTTTTTTAAAAGACACGTTACCGATGCCTAGATATTTTTTTTAATTACGTTTAAAATAGTTAATGGACTAGTTAAGAACTATACTTAATGGTATTTTCGTTAGTTCAAGCAAAACTAGGTGAGTGGAAATGTTGTTAACCTTTTGAGGAGTGTAAAGACCACCACTTTTGAGTGTTTTTTTTAAGATCATCCATCGATTGGGCCAATGAAAAAACAACCCAAGTAATTAAGAAGACTCAAATTGATATATGATGTAGGGTTGATGGAGTCAATCAAAAACTTAACTTGGCTCTGCTTTCAAAACCTAACTACAAAACAGCTTGACCTGAATGACAACATATGATCTTGCACAACAAGGAGCATTTACATGATAACCCCCCAACTTTTACAATTGTCTTGTATAATGTAACACTAATTTTAGTGCAATTTGTTTTTTGGATTCCTTCCACCATCATCTTATTTCATTTAGTCAATTACTTTCATTTCTTTTATCATAAGATATTCCTTTCAATATTAATAAAATTTTAGCTGCATTTCCCTATAATTTCTTGTTTTCTCATTCTTCCATATACTCTTGTATAGTATAACTATCTATGAATATATCTGATTGATATTTCACATCATAATTTTTATAATGTCATGACTATAACTTAATGGTCATTTTACTGTCCACATCATAAGGTGTAACAATCCATTTTAAAGTATCAAGATCCAAAACATGCACACATCATATTTATATATACATGAATATATACAAAAATATCCACCTAAAATTATATGCCTAGTTTGAGATATAAGGTGAGACGTTTATACATCTTCGATAAAGTTTCTAAGGTATCTATAACTATTTGAAATATAGATTTATACAATATAATTACACAAAATAAGATAGGCAAATTCAAGGATGATTGGTTATGCAACTAGGACCTGCAATAATTGATAATTAAACGAAATGCATTCATTATACTAATTAATCACATAGTTTAGCAAGGATCATCACTAAACGAAGTTAAAAATTAACATGTTCGCATTGTTATTTAATATCATGAATTCAACAATTATTACTTTTCTTAAGAATTCATAATCAACTATATTATTTTATTTCCCCTCGAGTTAGGAGAGTTTGGTCTCTAATACCAGCCCAGGACAGCTCTAAAAGGACAAGCTCTAGCAGACTTTATTACTTAGTGTTCCTTTAAGAAGTCAATACTTTATAAATCCAAATCTCCATTGAGTTCCAAAACACCACTCGCTAGGCCAATAGCTTCTTTGGAACTTGCCCCATCAACCCCCATATGACAGTTATATATTGATGGGCTTTCTAATACAAAGGTTAGTAAGGAGGGGATAGTTCTCACGAGTTCAAAGGGATAGGATTATACATATGGGGTTCATTTTGAATTCTCAGTTACTAATAATATAGTAGAGTATGAAGTTCTTCTAGTAGGATTGAGGCTTGCAAAGGCCTTAAATGTTTATCCCTTCCATATTCATAGCAACTCATAGCTAGTTATTGACTAATGTCAAGGATTATATGAGGTCAGGGAGTCCATCATGCTAAAATATCTTTAAAGAGTTTAAAATTATCTCTTTAAAAAAGGTAAAGGCAAAGAGATCACAATCATCCACGTACCTAGGGAAGTCAACCACCGAGCAGACTTTTTATCCAAACTTGTATACTCTAACTCAGCAAAGTTCCCTCTGAACATATGGATTTAAACTTTGGAGAAGCCAAATATAGGTGAAGAAAGACTATTGACCGCCCTAATCGCCCTCAATGAGGATTGGAGAACCCTTATCAAACGTTACTTGCCCACTAATAAAATACCTTCTAACAAAATCAATGATGTCCTATACTGAAGATCCACCTCAACTTCCTTTCTAAAATGGCATTCACTTTAATGAAAGCACATATGTTTTGAAAGAACTTCATGAAGGGATATGTGGTCCCCATATAGGTTTTAGAGCTATTGCTAACCAAGCTACTCGAGCAAGTTTCTATTGGCTAACCAAACTTTGTGATGCCACTAATTTGGCTAGAAGATGCGGTAGATGCCAAAGATATGCTTTAATCTCCTGCTAGCCCTCTGTATAATGATAGTTATAACCTTCTCATGACTTTTATTCTAATGAGTGATGGATATCTTGGGTCTTTTTCCCAATGCCACTAGTAATAGATAATTCGTCATAATTGTCGCACCCTCGCGGCGGAGCGCGGTGTCGCAGTGACCCTCAATTGATTTCGCTTTTTTTGTTTTGTGTAAAGGGAGTCGCCACCTAGTATTATGGTCACTAGGAACCCTAACTGGTTTTTCAGAGATTCTGAGGCAAGGAACTGGTTGCGTAAATAGAAGGTATTAGCACCCCTAGTATGCCTTACCTAAGGTAAGCTGCTTGGTGTTTGGTTTGCCTTATAATTGCTATGGTGTTGATGTTCTCTTAATTAGTTTTCCTAGGATAGGTTTGTTATGATGAATGACTTGGGTTCAAAGTCTAAAAGCAAGAATCCTTGGCCAATATAAATCATACCTTTAGATATGTCTACAAAATATCAAGGGGAACCAATGTAGATCTCTTGAAATATGTGTTTGATTCAGACTAAATTTATTAAAATAGAAATCCAAAGAGATTCAATGTGTTTTAAAAGCTCATTTTTCCCTTGGTATTTCAAGCGTTCGCGACTCGTAAATCGCAAGGAGGAGGGACAAAAATTTAGAAATCTAAGAAAATTCAGAGCGTTTTAAAAGCCTCTTTTTTTGCCTTAGTGTTTCATACTTTCACGGCTCGTAAACCATGGAGTCAAAAATTGAAATGTCCTCAATTATAATCGAGGCTTCTTTCAAGGATGTGTGGTGACTTATTATTCCTAGAAAAAATATTTTGGATATTAACCACTTGGGTTTCTTTATCCAAACATTAACAGTGAATAATAATAAATTATTCCCAATAATATTTTGAATATTCATCCCTTAGGGATTTCTTTATCCAAACATTAATGGTGAATTATAGATGAATTCCCCCCAAAATAAGATTTTTATATTTTTTTGGCATATTGACCAACACTCTTTGGAGTTTTACAAACATGTTGAAAAATCCAGAATGCAAGAAAATAATTTTTTGTGTTTAAAAAATCCATGCGAAAACACATTTTCAAAACTTTCAATATTTTTTTATATAAAAAGAACGTTCAAAACATGTTAGGGTATTGGCCGTATGCATGAAAACACACACACACACACACACACACACACACACACACACACACACACACACATATATATATATATATATATATATATATATATATATATATATTTGTCACATTGTGTCGAAAACCAAGTATTTTAAATACGAGATTTGTATTTTTACAATATAAAAATATAAAAAAACCATAAAATAAATACACGAAAAAACAACAATATTACTTGTTTTTTTAGGGGCTGGGTCCAGCTCAGCTCAGGTGGCTAGGCTGAACCCAGCACGCTTAGCCGGGTCGGACGCAGCAATTAATGCCTAATTATTTATTGTTCAAGTGAATTATAATTCACTTGAACAGTAACAAAAGCATGCATAGTAACCATTAATATGCAAAGTGAAAAGAATGCATGGAAACTCACCTGGCGCTAAGACGAGCGAAGGCGATGGCGCTGAGACGACTGGGCGCTGCTCGTGAAGGAAGATTCGGCCTGCTGCTTTTGCTTATTGCTGCTCAAAGTGGCTGAGGAATTGCAACTGGTGATGACCGCGCCTCTGTTGGTTCTTGCTTCCAGTGCATAGAAGAAAACACAGCTACTGCTGGCGATGGGGAAGAGATATGGACGACTGGGATCAGCTGCTGGTGCAGAGACGAGACTGGTCGCCATCCTGGATTGCTGCTGCGGCTAGTACCTGCTCCTGGTGATTGAGGGGCTGCGAGTCAGCGATGGCTGCCGGAGCTGAAGACGACGCCGCTGTTGAAGCTGGAGACGACTGCGTACTGGTGCAGGACTCAGAGAAGAGCTATCTGTTTGGAATGTGAAGCAAAGCTCCTGACACTGCTTGTGGCTCACGGTTTTGGCTGGTCTTAAGAGAAGTTGCTGGACCGTGGGGGAGAATTTGGTGGTGATGGGGAGAAGCCAAAAGAAAGAAGGAGAGGATGAGGCTTTGGTTTTTTTCTGAATGTTATCAGGCAGGGCTGAGAGAGAGACGGGGTACCAGCGGGGAGAGGGAGAAGAAAGGAGTTGAAATGGCCGGCTAAAAAAGAGAAAATAGGGAACGGGCTGCAACCGAGAGAGGGAGGTTCTGGTGAGGGGAGGGAGCTTGAAGATGAGGAAAAAAAGAGTAAGCGCAGTGGCTGGCCTCTGTGGGGGTCAAAAAGTGGGGGAGATGGAGAAGTCAGGTGGGGGGGAGCGGCTTGTTTGTTTGTTTTTTGCCACGGTTGGGGACTGTGAGCAGCGGCTTGGGTGAGGGAGAAGAAAAGGTTTGGTTTTTTCTTTTGCCGAGGGGCAGTGTGCCGCGGCCTCTCAAAAGATGATTTAGGTTTTCTTAGGTTTCCTCATTTTTAAAATTATATCCTCATAAATTTTCTCCTTGTGTTTATATGGCTGGAGGTTCATTTATATAAAAAAATCTCTACACATGTTATATAAAGAAATATTGAAATAATTATTATAGAGATTGTCTTCTATAACCCGCACCAACAAATTCTATATATATGATATTTTATATTGCAGTGATTATTTTCCATAACCAGCTTGAGTCAAATCATATATCTGTGGTATTTTATATTACAGTAATTATACATGATTCAGTAATTATCTCCTTGACATATTGCTTTCTTAATATTAGTCATGATGCTCTATGTTATCACCACAAGTAAACCCTTATTTTTTTATTTTTTTATTTTTTGAAAATTTATCAAAACATGGATCAAAAATTAAATAGCAACACTAATAGCGGTTGACTATTTCACAAAATAGTTGGAGGCTAAGGCCTTAGAAGATATAACTACCAACAAAGTAATATTTTTCATTTGGAAGAACATTATATGTTATTTTAAACTTTCTAAATTCTTGATAACCGATAATAGAACATAATTTGACAATTATAAAATAAGAGAACAATGTTAGAAACTCCATATAGACCATCAGTTTTCTTCTGTAACACATCCTTGAACCAATGGTCAAGTTAAGATTACCAATAGAGACCTAATCAGTGGCTTAAAAAGAAGATAAATGAAGCCAAGTCAAAATGGGACAAAAATTTATAGGCCTATCGAACAATCTAAAAGACATCAACCTGGAAAACTCCTTTCCATACTTGCAAAAATTAGGTTTCCAAGTCTTAGGATAACCCATTACTCCCTAGAAAATAATAAGCAAGGATTTAGAGCTAACTAGACCTCCATATAGAATATTGGTTGACAATGGTAGTAAGGAACGAAGCTTATCACCATCAAATTACTCAATATCATAATGCCAAGGAAAAAAACATGAGTTTTAAATTTAGAGACCTAGTACTCTGAAAAATAAAAGCAACCAGTAATAGGGACACCAAGGGCAAATTAGCACAAAAATGAGATGGTCTTTTTTTAGTGATTAGGGTAGTCAAAACTAACACTTACCACCTTCAAGATATGAAAGGCGAGAATCTCCCTTGTACTTGGCACTCAGATTATCTCAAAATATGTCATAGATAGGAATGTCATTTTTTTAGAAATATATGTTATATTTCTATTTTACATTTATTCTCACTCTTCAGTGAAGTCTAGGATTGGCACAATACTCTAGTGGGACTTTCGAGCCTCATATTATCGCCAGGGAAGGCCCTGGGCCTCCCTTTTTTCAGCGCAGTCTTGAATTGGCACGACACTCCAGTAAAGCTTTTGAGCCTTATGTTATCACCAGGGATGGCCTCATGCCTCCCACTCTTTAGTTCAGTCTGTAACTAGCATGAAACTCTAGTGAGGTTTTCGAGCCTTATTCTATTGTAGGACAGCCTTGGGCCTCCCACTTTTCAGTGCAATTTTGAACTAGCACAACACTCTAGTGGGGCTTTTAAGCCTCATGTTATTACCAATGATGTCCTCGCGCCTCTTATTCTCCAATACAGCCTTGAAGTGACATAACTCTTCAATGAGGGGCTTTCAGACTTCATGCAATAACCAAGAAAACCATAAGCCTTTGACTCTAGTAAGACTACTCTCAAGTGGGGTGCACCCAGATCCTATGACAATGCTAAGAAGGCCATAGGCCCCCCACTCTATAATGTTATTACTTTCTAGTTGGGAGAATTCCAAGCCCCTTGCCAGTCAGGAACTGCAACCAAGAGTTTCCTCATTAATGCTGATAGTATAATAACAAAGATTAATTCACCCAAAAAAAATTATAATTTCTTAAAAAAAATTTAAAGAATAGTTTGACACATCTTGGGCTAAGACTATACATAGATATATTAAACCTCTACATAAAAACCCATTATCTGAAGCACAATTTCTACCAAGGATTGATAGTAGGGATTAGATCCCTCACCTGAAAAGGTGTAAGACCTTTGTTATAATTAGGGCTTTGGGGCCTTATAACTATAAAGCATAACAAACATGGAAAAGTTTTAAACATGATAAAGAATCATAAAATATATTAATACATTCAATATACTTAAATACAACCATAGAAACTCCATAGGTTCAAGGATAATAACTCCTAAAAACTATTGCCCTTGACTGAGAGACTCTCATCACTTGCCAGGTTCCTCAACCAAGTACTCGCTACAGGTTGTAGCAGCCATCCAAGTTGGATATATATTAGCAAAATCAGGAGTAGGGTTGGGGTTGAATGCCACTGAGAAGTCCACTATTATCCCCTTTGACAAATCATAAAAATAAAAGTTTGACATAGCCTAGAATATCTTATCTCGAATAAATATATCTAAGGCTCGAGTTCCCCTAAAACATTGTCAAAAACTCATTAGATGAGTCCCTTAATGCACTTAGATGAGCACACTCCTCTCTAAAAGCCTTTGCCTCAGCCTTGATCGTAGCCAGATCATCCTTTGAAGCTACCACCTAAGATTTTAAAACCCCATAGGACTACATTAGAGAAGATGATACCTCATTGGCCAAAAACATTCTTTCCAGAACAATGCTCAACTTAGAAGCCTGGTGATCTCTATCCTTTGTCAACTTCTTATAGGTTTCTTGGGAATCATGGACATGGATGCCATAGACCTCCTTAATCTCCCTTAACTGAGTTTTTAGTTGTGTCTTTTACCTTATGAAAGCATCATACCTCTTTTTTTTTTCTCTTATTAGTCAAGCGAGGTTCGTTCTTATTTGAGCCTTTTCGACAATCCAATGTCTTCGAGAAGGCATTCAGCAGGAAACTCTGAATAAAACAATGATATTAATTAATAAACAAAATCTAAGTACATATAACAAGGTATGCTAAATAAGATGCTCATATGGAGTACAAGTTACCAGTAAGAGCAAGGTGGTGAGCAGGAATCCAATTAGATAGTTGATCAACATTCGAAAGGAGATCTAGTAACATCTCTATTATATTAACCATTGCCAGACCATTAGATCATAAGATAGTGTCATTTTCCCTTGTGAAGTGCTGTAAGATGTTCCTCTTCTCTTTAGACAAAGATGGTGGAGAAGGAACTATAAAGTCAATCAGTGATCCAACATAAGAAGAACTTACTAACCTGGGGCGTAAAACTGATGTGGTCAAGCCTGCGATAACGGGTTATTTCGAGCCATCAGGTGTGGGTTTGTTATAATTGAATGAGGATCTTCCCCAGAAATATTATGTGGATGACCTAGCAAATATATTTATGGACTAGTGGGACAGGTCAAGGTCCAAAAGGAGCTCTGATCATGCCAAGCTAAAACAACAGCTCAAAAAAGCCATAACTTTTGATCCAACCGTTGAATTGTGCTTAAATATTTACACGAGTTTCTAGAGGCTATTTTCCTAAAGTAGCCACAACATCACTGCATGGACCGTCAGATCTTTAAATATCAAAAATCTAGCTAGGGCCCCTTGGTGTGGTAGTTTTTGTGTTTTTCCTTTTTATTTTTGGATTTCTTACTTATTTAAGATTTTATGCTTCTTTCCTTTGTAATTTTATGTTTTTGTTTTTGTTTTTGTTTTTGTTTTCTAGTTGAGGTAGGGTTTCTGACCTATTTAAGACTTTGTAAATCTCTTAGTGAGGTAGACTTCCTTATCATTATTTTTAGAGAGAATAAACTTGTTAGTTTAGGTCTCACACTTGCAGCTTTTTTCGCTATTTAAAATATTTTATGTTCTTTGTTTAATTGTTGTCTTTAACTTCTGTCTGCATCAAAAACCCTCAGCAGTAACCTGGGGTGTAGGAACCTAAGTAAAAGCCCTGGCATCTCTGGCCACTAAAGAAGGCGTTGGAGATGAGGACATGGTCATAGGCGTAGGTGTTACTTCCCCACTAGCAGTATAAAACCCTTGTGAAGCTAACACGTTTCTCTTCATTACTTTAGCCCTCTTAGCTACTTTAGAAAGGATACCAGGGGAAACAGTTTCCCTTCTTCCCCTAAAGATAGGTGATTTACTTCTCCTAATGAGGGTAGGCTTGGATGGTGGCCCAGTATTAGGAATGATTTCCATCTCATGATAACTCTCTTCCATCTCTGCAACCCAAGAGCTAGATATCCCTTTAGCCTCTACACTTCCTTCACTAGATCCTCCTACGACTTCTCTTTTGAAGATGGATCTGTAATAAGAAAAAATTAAAATATGATAAATACATCAAATTATACAAGGTATAAATTCTTGTGTACCTCGTCTTTCCACTCAGTATTGTCCTTTAGCCAACCAATTAATGTTGTAGTGAAAGGAAGAACTCAATATGATCAAAAATACATCTCGATCAAAGTTACAAAGACTTGGTTTTCATTGGCATCAAGCGAAGGAGTTCGCTAAGAATAGGGGCAACCCTATTGATCTTTCACTTGGCATGGGATAAACTGTTTTTCACTCCTTACAATTAACCACTTCCCACACCAATCCTTCATATGAGAGGTTTTACCCTCTAACATGTTCTTTATAGGATTTTTAGGGTGACCAACGAAAGTGAAGAACTAATAAACATCATGAGGACAATCATTTAATGTATAACAATATCTAAATATATCTAGGTCCGACTTTACCCCTATTATTGCAAAACACTCCTCAAAAAACCTGACTAAAACCTATATATTGGGATGTAGTTGGTTAGCGTATATATTGTAGTGGAAAAACATGTCACTTATAACCCCCTTTAGGGGAAAGGTATACCTTAACTCAAACATAATATAGGAGGTTGTTATTTCATGTAGACCATTACAAGCACCTATGATTGTTTATTGATCCTTTCTGACCTACTAGATATTAAAGCCAGATAATCCCTTTTTCTATAGGTGGTTGAGCTTAACTACATATTCAGTAGTCAGGGTACTCTTCCTAGTCTTTGGCCCAATCCTTATTGATCCTTGTCCCTCATTAACCCCTAGTTTCTGGTTGTCTTGGCCTAAATGTAAAGTTACTACTAGAAGCTACCAATTTCTCTCTCTTAATAACCATTTTAAAAGCAAAAATACTGAGGAAAAGTAGGTTACCTTAAGATGATTTCTTCTAATCTATTCCAATGCAAAGTTACCACATCTCACACAAAGACTAAGACATCGTTTGGGAACATAGTGCAAACCGCGTTCCAAAAAAAAATTTTTTGCTAAAATTTAATATGTTTTGGATCGTTTTGATGTGCTGATGTCAAAAATAATTGTAAAAAAATAAAAAAAATCATTGGCATGCATTTCAACATGAAAAGTTATTTAAAAAGCGACTGCAACCACACTGCGAAACAGACTCTAAATGTTCCTTACAATTACTCCCCTTCACAAAATGGTTTAAAGAGAAGTTTTAGATATAAACTTCAAATGAATTGAAGAGGGTCTTTATATAAAAGGAGATCTCCCTCATCCTCCACTGGAACGGTGACACATTTCAACACCTTTATAAATCCCAAAGAAGGCAATTAATATTATCATAAAGTGTCCCCCGGGTATTTATCCAACCAAGATGAGAACTCTTTCACCTACAAATGACATTTTATATGTAAATACTCTGGTAAAGTATCTCAAAAATTCCTCACTTTTCTTCCACGAAGAAATGTTAAAAACCCTGATAAAGAAAATGGATATATTTTTCAAGTCTCTTCGGTAAAAAGTACCGCACAGACTTGGAGGGCCACTAAGATTTATTGATATTTTTTTAAATATTTGATACAAAGATATTCACTTATGGCATAAACCTATAATGGGTTTCAATAATAGTCATAGGCCCAATTAATAGGCCTTTATCAAGCACTCTTTGGGCTCGGAATGCATTCAAGATTAATTGTTAGGCATATGCTCAGTACCTCGTAGGCTCGGGCATTGCGCCCGAGCCCAAGTGCTGGTTGAGTAACCAACTCCATGTGTGCTCGGGCAATACGCCTAAGCCTAGTATCTAGGCATGTGCCCGGCCCCCATGGGCCCTACCCTTGATTATAAGCCAGATAACATGATTGAATGCTCATGGGCCCAATGAGTGTCTTAAGCCCAATCACTTATTCCCTCATTAGCATATGTAAGGGATATCTTCCCTCATTAATATATTCCCTCATTAATTCATGTGTAAGGGATTTTTATCCCTTATTGATGCTATTAAGGTAAAATGTTTTTTAACCCCTCTACTCAAGGAAAAAAAAAACAAGTTTATAGGCTATAAATATCTATTGAACTATTCACGTAAGAGGTTTAAGATTTTACATTCAAAAACACATGTATGTCCAGCATAAGAACAACCTGGTTCTTAGAATTTAATGATCTCTAGCATATTTATTACTTTTTTCTCTATAAAATTACTAATTTTACCATCTAATAGTCCTCAAATCCCCCAATAAAATACTTTTTGAAGGTATCCAAATGCATTCATCAAGAAATAGTTTCCATTAGTTTGGAGAATAGAGTTATTTAATTGAGTATTTGATTAACCTATAATCCAATTACCAAAAAAACCTTATTCTTTAGTATATCTGATTTTAATACATCATCAATCATCATGCTTTTAACTTATAAACTCGCAAGTTTAGAAATTTCTAGCACACAATGAAAGAATATATGTAACTTTAGTATGCATATCAAATATCAAGAATAAGAACCTTAAATTGTTTGATCC
>Ga0325404_1001500_pt1 | contig 24707 bp, 15 predicted proteins | sample PopdelMetagenome_18_FD_205664 | JGI IMG/M metagenome (GOLD analysis project Ga0325404, IMG submission 205664) | Populus deltoides microbial communities from Bellville, Georgia, United States - Xylem-Control-R1 | ecosystem: Host-associated > Plants > Phyllosphere > Stem > Wood/Secondary xylem...
GTGTAGCGCAGGCTGTCTAAAAATATGACATAATTTATAACAAAAAGATAAAAGTGGGTGAGTATTTGATTTATATTAACTTTGAGGATTGAAAAGAAATAATCAAAATTAATCTTCTTAAAATTCCTGTTAAAAGTGTTACACCAAACCTACCATGAATAACAAGGATCACAAGTCCAGTGTTTAATTGGTGTTCTTAAAGTCAGGAATGGCCGACTAATATTATTTCCTCACCAAACAACAAAATCCAAATAAATTAATCCACTAATGTGCATAGTCAACAATTAGCCATTTCCTAATCATTTTCCTCTTTGATAATGGCACAACCCAAGATAATTAGAACCATAATCCTCCAATGAATTATTATATGCATGCATGAGAGACTCCTCTAAGTATTGAAATTCATGCATGTTTGTGCTTTCGCTTGCCTAGTTTTTCAATGCTACACACAAGAGATTACTAGTCTAGGATTTGATAAATGGCATTAATTATCCTATAATTACCCTATAAATATCACCAAGTCAATCAATCACTTAACTTGCTCGTGATAGACTTGATTTGATTCAGTCGATCTAATAGATTAATTTAGTTAAAACTTGATTTAATTTTTAAAAAAATAAAATAATATTGTTTTAAATGAATTTAATTTGAATAAACTAGATGAACATGGGTTAAGTTTAGAATTTCTTGAAGCGACATATAAAATAATCTTTATTGGCCAATTTTTGTATCATAAATTATCATTTTCTTTTGACAAACAGCACTTATTTGACTATCAGTTTGATATGATAAAAGATTTTTCTTATCATGGAAGATTTCCTGTTCTCATTCCATTACCTGAAGCATATTCAGGGATTTCTCGACACTTCATTAATGTGTTTGTTCATTGTACTATGATATGACTTCACCGCAGGAGAAAATCTTGTCTCTCCTTTGGAGAAAAAAAACCCAGAAAATCTTGTATTCTTAATTAAAGAGATGATTTGCTTATAAACGGTTGATGTACAGTGAGTAAAGTTAGGGGATCTCTCAGGAGTACAAGGAGATGGTCATCTTAAATTCTTAATTCTTGATATGGATAACTTACATTTAATAATTTGATTGAATGAAAAGCATGTCTAATTATCTCAAATCATGCAATTGAGTAATATAATCATGGACTAAAAATAAAAAATAAAAATAAAAGGCTTCTAGAGATTGACTTACCGTGATAATTTCCATGGCAAAACCATGGGTATTTGTCCTTTCTGGAGTTGTCAAAATGGAGGGAGGTTCCTTGTAGTGTACAAGAAGGAAACAACAACGAAAGATAGGCAAGATACAATGAAGCCTAACAACAACGAAAGCATTAGCATTTTACCTCTTTCTATCTGCTACTCGGAGAAAAGAGGCTCCGCTCCGCTCTCTCTCTCTCTCCCTTGTTTTCTGCCTCCTGTTTCACAAGAGCCACTGGTTTCTGCCTTCTAAAACGGTGTCGTTGTCTTCTGTTTTTCACTTTTTTGCTTGCGTGTCACTTTTGGGTTTGGTTTTTTTTTTTTTCTTTTTGGTAATATTTTGGATAGGCTTGGTGAGTGTTACATTAGGCCAAAGAAATTATTGGTCTATATATATTTCTTTATTCTTTCTTGGATCATACAAAATCTACCTGGAATCTGTTATTAAAGTCGACCTGAAGCCAAATCAGTCCAAGTTCCATGAATCACATTGAATTAATTGGGGTTTATTTAAATTATTTATTTTAAAAAAAATCAAATCAATGACATTGTGTTTAAAAAAATTAAAAACAAACCATGTTTATAAAACTTTTTGCAAAACTAGATTAAAATTGAAAAGCTTTAAATTATAAGGGTTAAAAGTGAAAGGTTACGAAAGCCTGTTTGGTATTTTGATAGCTGTTGTTTTTTAAAATATTTTTTTATTGATTTTAATATATAAAAATAATTTAAAAATATTAAAAAGAAATTAATTTGAAGTAAATAAAAAATTAAAATTAATTTCTTTTAAATACTTTTAAAATATAAAAACAAAGCTGCTCTAAATCTACATCATGAATAAACATATAGGCTTGACGAGCAACGTGGCTACCCTATATGATATAGCAGGAGACAAATCACAGTTAATTAGTTGTCCCTTGACTTTATGATCCTTTTTTAGCCTCTTGTTTTATTGAATATTATTCAAGATAAACACATTTTAGCGACAAATATCACTAAATATCTTCATCACAATCATGATTAACAGCCATAACTAGAGCTATACCAGAAGAAATCTGTAAAATGGCTATCAATTGAACCAATGATAATCGAAGAGGGCAAAAAGAAGAAGAAATTTCGCTCTAGAGAGTAACATGCTTAGCAAAATTAATGTAATCAAAACGTGTAATGTTTTTGCATATATACTTTGTAACATTACATTACAAAAAACTCAAAGAACTTGAGTTGTCGTGTCTGTCAAAATTAGGACTCGACTGGGTAGCAGCAAAATGTTCAGCAACAATTTACGCCCATGCTAGAGAGGCTGACTAGACAAGCCAGACCCGCCAGACCCACCACCCCAACCCCTTCTCTTGGGCTTAACCATTGGAGGTGACCACATGCTGCTGTACCCATTTTTAGCTTCCCTATTTTCTCTGTTGCTGTAACCAATGTTAGTGGCGCTTGCGACTTTGCAGGTCCTGGATAGCCATTTGGACTGCATGTAAGTGCTAGTCCTCCATGGAGGCAAATGGAGCCCTCTCTCTTTAAGGGACTGTTTCGCAGCTGAGCAAAGCAGAGAGATTATTTTGTGGAGTTTGTCTTCACTGCCCACAAAAAATAATGGGAGTGTGTCTGTTAGTTCTTTGTAGAATGGTGTTGGTCTTGCCAGTTCGAATTGGGACCTGAAGTCTAGGTCCACTATGAGCCTCATTGTGCCACCATTCTCATCTTCCAATGTGATGTCAATGTACTCGTAATCCCCTGTTAAACAGCATTAAAGAAGAGAGTTGATCACCGCACAAAAAAACAAGAACATGAGATTCGCAAGATTAAAATTATTTCCCTTGGACTCCACACCAGGTATCTATCTACCTAGGAGCCATTGCCTGGTTTCCAAGATCTCCAAAGATAAGGGGTCCTTGTCAACACCAAGCACCCTTTTCAGACTGTAATCACAAGGCATGGCTGGCTTTTTTTCTGATTAGGACGAGATCATATTTCTCTCCGGTGAAAATTCTTGGCAATACCAATGAAAACTGTTTGAATCTCCGAGATGAAAATTGGTTGATGAGAGAGAGTTATTTTCAAGAAACAGCATATTGATACGGTCACGTTCTTGCTCATAAATAAAACGGCCTTGTGAAAACTAAAATGATCGGGCAAAACTCAAAGTAGCTGGCTAGACTCTTCAATCCAAACAGATGTGTAGTGATGAAAATGAGAGAAGCTATAGCCTTGAATATGTGTGTGTAAGAGATCAGAGAGAGAGGGGGGGGGGGGAGAGACCCACCAGCAGGGCATCCTAAGGAAGTGACCCATGAAGTCTGACAAAGGGAAGCATTGAAACCATCCATTTTCAGCCTTTTCACGAGCCACAACTTCTTACTAGTTGTTTTCTCAGCATCATTTTTGCTTCTCATATGCTTCAGTAGAGTCTCCAAAACCTCAGCCTCAGCTTCTGTTACTATCCCAAGTTTCTCCTAATTAACCAACACAAGATCATACAAACCCCGTAATGTTAGGAGGCACACACATAGACGAATACAAAGCCAGACAGAGAACAACAAAGAATATTGCAAAACACAAAACAATATTTAAGAAAAAGGTACCTGTAAAGTGAAATACTTGACTTGGTTGATAGAAAGGCAGTTTGAGGAAGCAGTAAATGTGGGTGCTGCTGATGATTCTGATTCTATGAAGTCACGCACCATTTGTACCAGCCTTTCCTCTTCTAAGCTACCCATCCCTTCGAAGTTTGAACGAGAAAACTTGATGAAGAGATTATCTTCGTTTTTCTACCGCTAATGGGTTCTTGAAAGTCTTGCTTTATAAGCAGGCGGTGGAATTTTACAGCCTTGTAAGGATGACAGATGAGGTCATAACAGGAGGGAGCACAATACCTCTATATATGAACTTTATGAAGTATATACATGGTAATATATGGTAAATATTGCTAGCAAACTATAAACAGGGGAGAATAATACAAGAGGATGTCCTTAAATTTAAGAGGGGATGAAAGCTCCCGTTGTCCTTAAGTCTCTAATCATCTCTTTAACTAGTTATAGTAACAGGTTACTTCGCACACTATGCGATAGGTCAGACAAAGATTTTCTTGAACATGAAAAATTCTTAAGGTGATCTTTTTTAAAATCCAATGAGAAGTTAATATATTGGATTGATAAGGTTAATATGTTAAATTTGTGATTGAAGTTATAGATTTCAATGAATTTAATAATATATTTTTTAAAAAAATTAGTTATATGATAAATAAATATAAAAATTATTTTAAAATCAAAAAAATATTGAAAGATGATATTAAAAAAAAATCATTAAAAAAATAATATTAAAGAATAAAATTAAAAAAAAAACTAGGCAAAGCCACATTTGAAAATAGAATTAAATTAATTATTCATCAAGTATCAGAATATATTATATATGCAAATAACAATAAGGCAATGTTCCATTTTTTTTTAATTAATATGGATGTAAAAGTTATTTATAATTTAATTTTTATAATTATTTAGAACTATTTAATTAGTCAATGTAGTATAACAATTTAATATATTTTATATATTAGGTTATGTATTTTGTTATAGCTATTTTTTTTCTAGAAAAAAATAAATTTTGTTTAGTAATTCAAATATCTAATGACATAAAATTTTAAAAAAATTATTTTAAACTTCTTTGTTCTTATGTATTCATGTTTTTTTATATCAAAATATCCCTTAAATTAACAAAAAATAAATAAAATGAAAAAAAATATGAAACTTGAAAGCTTTATAAAAAAAATTAAAAAAAAAAAGACAAAGGTGGCTAGGCCTGGGTGCCCAACACACCAAGGCTCTTGAAACAAAGCCCATGCATATCAATTTTTTAGCCCGTATGCATGAGTAATTTTAAATTTTTTTTATGGCGAACAACCACTCTAATTTAAAATAATATATGCAAATGACTTAGTTTTCTATAATCTAACTATCATTGGAGGCTGAAAAATTGAGTTTGATTTTTTTAGCATAAAACCCATTTTCATATAAAAAAGACATAAGAAACATCTTTGGGACCTCTAAAAACCCATTTATTAACCCAAAATGATTCAAAAATATAAAATCAAACTAGGAAAGATTTTTCTCAGTTAGCCCTGATTTGTTTTTACACGTAAGATTAAAGTTCAAAACAACCATCATTAAATTTTTATTGTTGAATGAAACCTGTGGACATCAAGATCAATGATTTTTCATGGCTTAAATTAGTATCAAGTAATAATTCTCTCTCTCTTCAACCAAAATCTGATGACTTTCTATCTTCTCTCTCACTTATTAGCACTGTAGCAATCTACATTAGCGCTAATGAGTCATTTTAGTAAATTTATTAGATAGGTGATTTGTGCTACGCCGCTGACTGAGCCAATATTTTCCTAACATAAAAAAAAGATGTTACGGTGATGGCCGTGTTTTTAAAAAAGCAATAAAAATACGAGATTCATGTAACTGATTCAACTAGGTTCAATAAGCTTGGTTAATCTAATAATATGATTAGAAAAAAAGATATCGACAAAAAATAAAATGAAAAAAAATCAACAATGATTTAATGCGGAAAAAAACGCTTATCAATACCATAGAAATATATCTTTTCAATAATCTTAAAAGATCCCTGTGGTTTTATTTGTTAACAAAGCAAAAATTAAATGAGAATGAGATGATCACATAGAAAAAGAAATGAAAAACATATGTATCTCAATTCTTAGCAAATAAAATGTCAAATAATGAAATTGAAAAAAAAACAATTCGAGTTTACAAGCCAAATCTATGGCCTAGTTGTGAGACTAAGATAACTTCATGAAACGCAAATCAAATAGAATCACGAAGCTTAATTCTTAAATGAACCATGTTTTAAAGCTACAAAATAAAAAAAATAAAAAAACTTTTAAAAAAACCAACGTTAAAAAAAGACTCGAGTCAATCCTGGTAAACCAGCCGAATCCATGACTCAAGACATGAGATCATGATGAATCCATAGAAAGGAAAGTGAAAAAATAACGAATACAAATCCCTGACCAATACAATATTAAAGGATAAAATTGAAAAAAAAAATTAATATTAAAAAAGATTTAAAAAAAATTGAATGCAATCTAGTCTAATCTCTTAAACTTGTGACACGAGTCATGAAATCGAATTGAACCACAAAAGGTAGACCCAAAAAAATCATAAAGCTAAATTCTCAATCAACCAAATAATAAGGGGTAAAATTAAAAAACAAATCAACCAAAAAGAATAAAAAAATAGAATTGAAATGAATGAGGATCAAAATTGATATAAAAAAATAAATCAAAAGTTAAGACATGAAATTGAGAAAAATAATCATTCAAGAAAAGTATAAGAAAAAAAAACAAATAACAATTAAAAGAATGAGAACAAAATTTGATATAAAAATCAAATGTTAAATGATGAAATTGAAAAAAAAATCAAATTTGATACAATCAAAAGAATAGAGAGACAAGAAAAACTAAAAAAAAAAGCCAAGTCAACCTTGATAAACCGGCCGAATCCATGACTCGAGAGATGAGATCGGAACAAATCTATATAAAGAAAAGTGAAAACTAATGAATGCAAATCCCTAACCAATACAATTTTGAAGAATGAAATTGAAAAAAAAAATTAAAAAACATAAAATAAGATTAAATCCAACCCGATTTAATATTTTAATTCCATAACACAGGTCATAAGATAAGATTGAACCATAAAAGGCAAACTCAAAAAAAAAAACATGAAGCCAAACTCTCAATCAGCTAAATAATGAGGGGTAAAAATGAAAAAAATCAACAAAAAAAGATCGAAAACAAAAAAAATTAAAAAGAATAAGAACCAAAATTGATATAAAAAAATTAAATTTTGATGGATGAAATTGAAAAAAAATACAATTAAGAAAAGTATAAAAAAAAAAAATAATAATTAAAAGAATGAAAATTATATTTATTATCAAAATTAAATGTTAAAGGATGAAATTAAAAAAAAATTGATACAAAATATGAGAATTAATTATGATAAAATTAACAACTAACTACGTATTTTTTGAATTTCTACAAAGACAACGCATTTCTCAAGGCAGAGGAGAGAGAGAAAAAAATATTGTCAGAGTTTTATTATGTAAAGGGTAGCGATACACGTCGCATCATCATTAAGAAGGCCAGCAAGATGTTTTGATCGCCACCCTACAATGTGGTGTTTGGCGCCATCGAGAGACGATTGTGGCGGTTTCAGTTTTAGTTTTTTTTTTTTTTTTAATTTGACATGCAGTGAAGTGATTTAGGACCGTTATCTCTCCCTGGGATAGACACCTGTGGCCTTTACTAGAGCCTGATTACTGATCAGAAACTCGAGCTTGCCCTATGCGTAACAGGATCGAACTGTATGGCCAAGGTCACAAGTTCACAGCGCCTTCTTCACGTGCACCGTGGCTTTTACAATAATTGTTCCCAAAGATTTTGCTTGCTATAGTTTTGGTTTTGGATTTTTCATGTACTAGAAATTTGTCTGTATCATTAACTGGATTCGGTTTGGATTTTGTATGTATTATTTTAACTGCACTTGGTTTGGATTTTGTATGTATTATTTTAGAGGTGTGCCAGTAGTAATTATCTGGAAATTAAGAGACCTCATTATATGAAGTATCAGGTAGCTGAACAAGACTATAAGTCATGCAAGTCTTGCAGAAACGCCTTTGTTTTCAAAATCGTACAACGGTCCCTGACAGAATGAAACTGTGTTTTGAAGGTTAGGTCATGGGTTTTGGTGGGGTAGGCAAATCGCAGGACCTAGATTTTGTCCTGTGGGAATGCAAGTAATAATGGGGGGATACTTCAACAATTGATGATTATATATTGGATTTTGTGACTGTTAAATCAATGAGAAGGGCTAAATCCCCAACAAAAACAAGATATGATACCTGAAATTGATGTACTAGGATATCTTGTGTGGGACTGCGACTGCATGAATAGAAGTGACCACCTCGGTCTGTAATCATGAATTAGGCATTTCAAGGTTTAAGAAAAAACGTTCGGAGAAAATTATGCAGAAGACTTGATAATAAAATAAATCCTAGCAGAGAAGCAGTTTTAGTTGGTGAGCTTCTCATACCATGTCAAAATTAATAGATCATTGTGTCCGCTAGAATCCCACACGAACTGAAGGTTAGGTAAGGGAGTCCTCACCTATTCAGGAAAACGAACCCAGGTCCATAACGCAACACTTGGTAAACTTTTTGCAATTGATAATCTGTTTGAACCATGCAAAATTCAACTTGTAAGTTCCAACATAGAAAAACACTACGCAGGAGCAGTATTTAGTGTTTACTTTTGGTATTGCAGATACAGGAAGGCTTCTATGAAGGGGGGGGAAAACTAGGAGAACAAGGAATGACAATAAAGTAGATTACACACTTCAACTGCATGGCATAAATTTCATTAATAGAGGGCAAAGAACTGATCTTACAAGTCATTGAAGCATAAAGTTCATTAATTCAGTTGGGCGAACAAGAACTCTGTTATTGTCAGATACTAAGATCAGCAACCTGGAAATGATCTTTCTATTCGATGTTGCGCAGCAAATTGAATAATTGAAAGACAGCTTTAGATGGCACAACTTGAATCTGGCTCTCAAACATGTACAACCCTGAAAGGAAAGATGCCATGTACTTTAAAATTTAATGAAATGAGGACGACTCGTGTGGAAGAACGAAGCATCATAAGGGGGGGAAATGGTAGCATAGAAACATGGTCATGGATGCCAGAGCATCCTACAACCTAATTGCTTACCATATTGCATATTCCAGGCTGAAAAACACGGTGTAGATTTTCAAAATAAATTTCAGAATTTATATTATAACTTTGATGGGAGGTTTATTTATCTTTTCCTCTTCTTTTTTTTTCTAATTAACAAATACATTTTACATAAGAGATGAGGAGCACCTTGGTTTGAAAATATTGTTTTTTCATTAAGGAAATTTCTGGCTAACAAAAGTTTTTTACAACACTTAAACAAAGGGAAGCAACTAGAGTGGTGAGGCAGTCCATAAGGATTCTTACTGTCTGTTTAGATGAACTACCAACAATAGTAACTTTCAAGAAGCATACCATCTCATCAAACCTGAAAACAATGCATCAAACATGCATAGTCACGTGGAGATATAAAAATTAGTGAAACCAAAATGTCCATGAATCCATGGAAGTGAATTGGAATGAGATTGTGCAACCCTTTCAGTTATGCCAAATGAATTGGCTGCTCTCAAGACTTGAACCTAAGGCCTTAGATTCCAAGAAATGGCCTCTGTAATGCAAGCATTTAAGCAGCTATTGAGAGCATTCAAATCAAGATCTTGAGTAGCCTTGGTGAAGAGGCAGTAGATCCAGCACCTTCAGTAATCTTTGGAAGTACAACATTATAGATAGCTATGCATAGGAGCCAACACGAGACACACCCAGCAACAAGCATCCAAAGAAGTGCAGCACACCTCATGTCCCAGTTATCAGGAGCTTTGACGAATCCCTTCGAATTATCCATGGCTAAATGTAACATCTCAAGATTCACATCACAAATGAAAAGTAAGAATGTAAAAGACCGAAGTGCATGCAGAAAGATAATTCAATGAATTGCACTAGCGTTTACTAAGAAAACAAAGACAATAATTCAATGAAAACAAAAGGACAGATTATTAAATGCATGTTCTCAGTATGCAAAATGACACAGAATCCTCTATGAAACCACTGATATCAAGCTATATTTCCACGGATATGAGACTTACTTTAACATGAGACCCGGCTATTATACTTAGCTTGAAAAGTAAGAGAATGCAATCTTCTTTGCAAAGCCCAATTAAAGAACAGAATAGATGAAATACTACGATGCCAAGCAAGTTAGGGGTATAAATGATGGCCATAAAAGTTTTACATAATGTCCCAAGACAAAAATCAACAGTCAAGTTTTTGCATATTTTATGCATCCTGCGGTATAAATACAAAGAAATGGATTGTTATCACTTATGAATTGTAGACGTTGTGAGTTGAGCATGAGCTGATTTGATACACAGTAAAAGCCTCTGCAATAAAGCATTCAATCCAATGTTCTAATTCCAACATAATGGGTCAAACTGAATCACAATGGGGCTGACAGAAAATATAGCATCAATACATAAAGCAACTGATCGCAGTACTTGCTTTTCTACAGATTATGCGCCAGCAAATCATAAGAAAGGTGAAATGCATAATTTCCTTTAAAAAAATTTTGCTGGTAAGATTTCCAAAGGGATATTTTTAAAGTAAAATAAAAAAAGCACGCATGGATATTTTTAAATGAAAATACTTGTAAATGAAACAACTTCCATTGAAATCTGTATTACAAAAAATGTTCCTTAAAAATATCCCTAGGACATAAAAGTTTCTCCAAATGCTAAATTCCAAGGAAAGTTTCTCCCCTGCTCTATTTCTGTCGTGGCCTTAGAAAGGCCAGCTCTACATCATAAATTACTATAAATATCCCATGGATACATTAGAAGAAATGCTTTTGAATCTGCAGTAGCAATGAGTAAACTGTGAAATAAAACGCTAGATGAGAAAGGATCTAGCAGGATCCAAAATTGAATCCCAGTTCTGTAGGATTGTTAGATATCTATAAGTGTTCTCAAACAAAATGTTGAGTAGGGTATTCATGCTCATGTCCATTATAATCATAGTATAGCCTCTCCCCTTTAGCAACATCACGAGTAGCAACTAAAATGACCCGGCATTCCCCGTTAACATCGTATCTCACACATTTACAATTCTGCTTCTTCTTGCCATCCCTGCACAGAGTTAGATATATCTTAAGCTTAACAGAGGGTGGACTAGTAATTTCTAGTTCAGTTACATGCAATTTTGGCACAAATAAATGTAGAATTTTATATGTGACGTGACAAAGGAGATGCGAATGGGGCAACATGAGTTGTACAGAGTAGAATACATGGCAATAAAAAGGTCTAAAATAATTTGGTATCATCAGAACAGTATTTGCTTATATATACACCAACATGGAGAAGAAGATATGGGTTAAGCAGGCTTACGGAGTATGATTGTTAATGCCATTGATAAAGCGTGCAATATTTCCACGTTTATCAGGACAGATGACAAGGCTTTTAGATGGGTCTCTTGCCAAAAGAAGGGTCATCATACTATCACAATCATCATGTTCTCGGTTTTTAATGTAATCCACGTCACCTGAGTATTCTGCTATAATGGTCAAATCCTTTATCTGGTCATCTGCCTCAACTGTATATCTGCATCACAGAATATACATGAATCTACTCAATATGCAGTAGTTAAATATGGTTGTTAGCTGAATAAATGTATTCAAGATGCGAGTACCCTTCACATGAATCAAAAACTACTAAAAGAGGAGGGCATTCGCCTCTTTTGCACATAGCTCTGCACTGTTCCAATGTCTCAATGTCCTCCTTGGAAAGGACCTAATAAAGGCACCAGATCATGCAAATAACATGTAATACAAGACAGTAAAAGGTTTGGAGAAAATACAAGGTTGAAAAGAAAGTTTTAAATTCAGACCTGCATGCCACCCTGCTCAAACTTGGCCTGATTGGCTAATTGAGGAGCCATGCCAGGCAAGTAGGTCAAATCACCACTAAATTCCATGTGCAATGCTGTTAAAGCAGAAGCAAGGGTGCCCATTTGTTTGAGCCTTTGGGCAGGATCTTCTGATGGAATAAATGGCAACAGTCTCCTTCTTTTCTTTTGATACACCAATGAACGTCTCCGTCGTTTTCTAGAATCTTGAAAACAGCTCGAGAGGAGGGAATGAAAACATCAACTTAATATCGGCAAATCTAATTCAACTAGTTTATGCATTAGCACCAACATTTCTTGACTTCAAAGGAAATGTTCATAAGCAATAAAAAGCAACAAGATAAGCAATAAATGAAAATTAAGGCTTCAAAGGTGCAGCAAAAACCAGGCAATGTGGTGAAAAAATACGTGATAGCATTCATGGCAACTAATAAGCAAAAATAGATCAGACAAATAGGAAGTAAATGACAAGGCCCCAAACTATTTGTGCCATGAAAGTCCATGCATTAGGAGAAATAATTCAAAGGAAGCAACAAAATGATGTGACAAAACAGCAACTACCTGTATTACAATGCTTACCTTTTTATCTAGGGCTTTCACTTTTTCATTTTACAAAGATGTGCAGGAATTTTGGTAAGAATTTAGAAATTTTCATTCTTACATGGAAAACGTACAGTACATTCACCAAAGCGAATTTGATTTTCTAGAAAACTAAGTCTTAAAGAAAAGGTTTCGAGAATATATCATAATTCATAAGTTTGATGCTTTATTATGGGAGTCAATGGTACATAGATACATAATGTTTGGCAAAAAATACTGTAATGGAAAGAAATGATGATTGTTGTCTCTCTATTACGTTGCAGTACCACTACTAAACACATCAATGTTTATGGGTAGCTAAGCACTACAATCCTTTTTTACATGAACCATGGCATACAAGGTAATGCATATGCATCAAAATAAAATTCCTAAATAATAGCAAGTGCATACATAAATACAGACAATCAGTGTCGCATAACATAGCATCAATGATCACACTCAAGATATCGACCCCACTAATTTAGCACATGATGGGTAAATGGTTGATGCAAGTAAAATGTAATCATGTCAAATTTATGATTGATGAAGTATCCTAAGACACAAAACATAAGTTTGCTGATTAAGAGATGAATGTTCTTAGGATAGGCCAAGTATAAGGCATGATCTTCCTCGAACCATCTGATTCAACATGCAATGCAACAATTTGCCTGTTGTACAAAGTAATTGTCTAATGGACTTATCTGAGACATGATTAGATTGTGAGCTTTTCTCATTTAAGCAGCAGTTTATCATTTGCTTTGGTAAACTTTAATCATCAGTTAACCCTATTAGTATTATTTTTTTAGATTAAGATGGCTTGATTAACAATGTTAAAACTATTATCCCAATTCTAACCACCATCATTACCACTGTTGCTGCAGCTACAACATTTTCAAATCTTTTATAACTAAAAAATTTCACCCTTGACATCTATCCCCTCTATTATACCTAAACTAATACCCATCTTTTAGCTTGTTTAAAAATAGTAGATTAAAAATGCAATCCATTGTTCTATTCTACCAGTTTCGAATTCACTCTGTTTGATTAAATTTTTACCCTTAACATATAGTTCATTTCAATGATAAAGGAAAAATAGATCATTTGGACAATTATTATCAACTGATTTTTTTCCGCCATATTTGGGGCCATAAAAGGAACCATTATACCATTTTCATGAGAAAGAGAGAATACTTAACCAAAGTAATAATATGTAAAAAATTAACAAATTTACGAAAGTTCTAAGTCACTGGGGTTTAGTTGAAATATCTTACTATCTTTGTAGGCACTGTGTTGCTAATACTAATACAATACTCAAAACAGTTTATAATACAGTGAAACTCCGGTCCTTTGATACTGCATTTCCACTTTGTTAGCTCTAAGCATATCAGGACTAACCACTGAAATCTCATGTAGATTACCCATCATTTTGTATTCTTAGCATTTATTCTGCTGACGAGTACTCCTATGAAATTTCACTACATCCTTAATCCATGCCAAATGCTGCCCAAGAGTTTTAGTCATGTGAGCACAATATGTTCAGTGGATATGAGATCTTAAAATCGATACCATTTATGATTAGACTTAAATGTAAAATCGGTAAAAAGAAAAGTAATAACTATCCTACTCAAAATAACAAGGACAATCACAAATCATACTGGAGTTCAGTCCCATTAGTTGAAATCTTTATATAAGATGAGAAATACCTCAACGGTTTCTATATTTGATCTAACTTGAATATCTCTACATTTGGCAAGGATCATTTAGCACAAAATTGGAATCTCTCCATTAATTAAACAACTTTTCAGGCTAAATTGCAAGAAAATGAACCCCTTGTCATGCTTTAAGTTACTTAGTGAAATTCATAAAATGTTCTACCAGTAATATTTCCAAAACTTCCTATGAGTTTAATCCTAGCCAAACACAATGTCCTTTTTTTCTACTTTTTATCATTTTATCTCAAAACTCTTCTTTATTCCCTTTCTCTTTTTTTTTTTTATTGTTTGTGATTCTTCAACACCGTTTAACATTGCTCCAACCATGTTTTTCAAAAAAAATTATTTCTTTTAGCTTTAAATTAATTTTTTTTTTATCAATTTGATGTGTTAATGTCAAAAATAATAATAAAAAAAACATTATTTTAATGTATTTCTAAATAAAAAAAAATACTTTGAAAAATAACTTCTATCTTACTTTCAAAGAGGCTCTTCTTCTCCTCTCCTTCCTATTAGTTTCTTCATTAACCTTCCTATTAGTTTCTTCATTAATGCTTTTGTTATTATTTTTTATTATTTATTATATTCCTTTTTTGGTCCTTTAGGTGGGAAGGGCACAATTCGAACCTAGTCCTACCCTCCTCCACTGCTTTGCAGTAAAGAGTACATTGAGCTACACACTCCAATATCCCCAAAGGAATACTCATTCTTTATTATTATTAATATTATTATTAAAACATTTAAACCCAGATAATTTTTAACTTCCAGCAGAACTTTGTTCCATGCAAAGCCTGAAACAAGCTCAATCACAATCCATCAAAAACATCAATAAAAGAAAATCGAATAATCACAAAAACACACACGAAATAAAATAAGTAAAACAATACTAACAATCAAATAAATAAATAAGAAGAAATCACCTTGGAGAGACCTGCATTTCTCTTTAATGTCATCCTTCTCACACCTCTGAATCCTAAAAAAATCAATTATCTTCTTCTGCGATAACCCTAACAAACGAAAAACCAAACCAATCAAAACGCACATTTGTTACTCACAAAACGACACCAGGGTAAAAAAAAATAAAATAAATAAAATAAAACCCCCCTACTTCTTACACGTCCTTGGCCGTCTCCAGAGCACTTGTTACAAATCCACGAGCCAATCGGGACCCTAACAACAATCGGTCTCAAGCACTTCATGTGATATCCTTTATCACATTTATCACACAACAACAGCTCCTCCGCTCGTTCCCCGGAGCGGCATTGTTCGCAGCTGATATCGTCATAGTCCTCCCTCTCCACAACCGCATACGCCGCCTTTTCCATTACCTCCGTCAACAGCTTCATCCTCTTCGGCGACGGATACGGCGGAGGAGACGGCCTCCGAGGTGCCGAGGTGCGATGGCGCGAGCCGATTTGTCGCCTAACCGCCGCCGTGGTGGTGGAGGCTGGATGCATTGGTAATTTGGGAGATGAGCAAGGGTAGAATCGGAATTGGGAAGAAAAATTGGTGCGTGTTTGTTGCACTAGAGAGAGAGATGGACAGAGAACGAGCCTTCTTAGTTTTTTCTAAGTCGCGGGTAATGGAGATGGATGCTAACGTGCGCAGTGTGTGTGCACAGAATTTGATGTAATGCCCGTTACGGGGTTTTGGATTTTATAGCCGTTCGGCGTTTGAAAGACAAGACTGACCTTGTTATATCATGTACCTGGTAAGGGTAAGGTTAAGAGTAAGGGTGGGTGTGTATGTTGTGGAAATCGTATTCTTTAATTTTTTTTATTTAAAATAAAAAATTTATATTTTCAAATTATTTTAATATTTGATATCAAAACTAATTTAAAAAAAATTAAAAAAATTTTATTTTAATATATTTTTAAATAAAAAAATTTTGAACCACTATCGTTACCACAATCTCAAATATACACAAAATAACCTTAGATTTTATTTTTTAAAACTACATGTGGTCTGCAAGCCGATCTATTTTTTATTTGTTACAAAGAAAACATGTCAAAACAATGTAAATGTTTTTTTTTAAAATGTAATTCTATTTGCTGAGTCATTCATGAGTTCTCTATTACGTTTAATAAGTTCAACTAATTTAATAATATAATTAGATAAAACATTAATAAAAAAAAATTACAATAATTTTTAATATTATAAAAATATATCTTGACGATATTTTTAAAACTTTTTAATGATTTTATTTGTTAACAAAGTAAAATTTAAATAAGAATAAGATATTTGCATAGAAAAAAAATGAAAAATATTCAAATGTTAGTTCTCAACTAATAAAATGTTAAATGAAAAAATTAAAAAGAAAACAATTAAAACAAAAAATAAATTGACCAGAGACCATCTGAACCAACATGTTAAATCTAGAACCTAGTTGTGAGACTGGGAGAACCCTGTGAAAAGCAAATTGAATAAAATTATTGAACTTAATTCTCAAACTGACCTAATAAAAAAGGATAAAATTGAATAAATAAAAGGAAATAAAATTTAAAAAAAGCAATGAAAAAAAAGAGCACGAGTTAACCTTAGTAAATCTGACGAATCCATGATCTAAAACATGAGACTGGAATAACATCATAAAAAAAAGTTAAAAAAAATAAATGTTAATCTTTAATCAACTCAATGTTGAGATATGAGATTAAAAAAATTATTATTTTTTAAAAAAACAAAGTCAACCCATTATGATCTTCAAAATTCGAGACAAGGATCATAAAGTCGGATTACACTATAAAAGATAAACCCAAAAAAATAACAATGTCAAGTTTCCAACCATCTAAAACAATCAAGGATAAAAATTTTTAAAAAAAATCAACCAAAAAAAGGTTTAAAAAGAAAAAAAAATAGATTTGAAAAGAATGAGAACCAAATTTAGCACAAAAAAATAAGATTAAATTATAAGGGATAAAATTAAAAAATAATGTTTCAATTAAAAAAAGAATAAGAAAAAAATAACAATAAAAAAAATAAGAACCAAACTTGATATAAAAATCAAATGTCAAGGGATGAATTGAAAAAAAAATCAATAAACATATTGTCAAAATTAATTTAATGAACAAATAATCAAACTTCTTTAATTTTTTGTAATGCTCGGCGTGTTTTTAAGGAGGAAAGAAAAAAAAGAGCAGGAAGAAAAAACATGTTGTCGGAGTTTAACCATCGTTTATTTGAAGGCACGTATGGCACCACCATGAAGAGGGTGGCATGACACAATGAATAATGCATATGACAACAACGTTTGAAGTCTAGATGGTACTGCATAAGCCACCCAAAGAGCGCTAGTGGTGCCAGCCATATTTGATTTAAATTTTATATATATATATATATATATATATATTAAAAAACTCAATTACCCTTAACCCTATATTATAATTATAAAAAATCCAGAATTAAATGATGAAAGTGCCTCGTACACAAAGCCAAGAAAGTGTAATTTTAAGGGGCATTTAACTTACTGAATTATGCAAAAAAATTAAAAAGATGAAAAAACCCCTTGATCTAAGTTAATTTTTTTTGCTCTTAAGGGTAATTTAGTAATTTTATTGTGCAACAAAAATTAAAAAGATTGATTCACCATGTTTAATTTTGTAATGATTAATAGATCCCATGAAAATGATTGTATTGCCCCTAATATCTAGTTAAGTGGGTTTCTTCTCAATGGTAAAATGATAATTTTATTGTGCAAATCCACAATTAATTATGAGTGTGTGCATGATGAAATAGCGACCTCTTTTAACCTTTGTTTAATGTTATAAATTTGATTACTTGCATTTTTTTTATTGCAAAAATTATATATTATTAACCAAAGCTAAAACATGAAGGATTTTTATTATAAAACTTTCACAATTTAGCCTTTTACATAAAAAAAAATTTAATATTAGCTGCTGGGGGCATTAGAATCTTAAATAACCATTAGATAATATTAAATTGACCGGAAAAAAAAAATTTCTATTTCATTTGCAAAGTGAAACAACCAAAATACTTTTGGAATTAAAAGATTTAAAACAAGAGTTAAGAGACAATTTGTGTTTTTCCAATGGTTTTTTGTAATTACCATGTCAGGTGATGGGTAGTTTGGTATTTGACTAGACATAAAAAAACAAAACATGTAGTAAAACGACCAAAACATCTTTAGAAACCAAAAATTAAAATTGGCCCCAAGAGACTTTTTCATCTTTTAACAAAAGTTATTTTGTTATTATTAGGTCAATTAAGAGGAAATTAAGTCTTTTAATACAGAAATAAAATAAACAAAAAATAAAAAGTTATTGGTGTGTACGTAGCAAACGCTATCATGTAAGAGGTGTCTGTGTCCTTCATGTTACACACGTAAAGCCACTTGCCTTTTAAAAATTCCTTTTTATCATGTCGTTAGAAGCATTGTCGCATCTTTTTTTTTTTAGGGTGGTGTTTGCTCACATTGGGTGAACGGTTTGTTGACAATTAGGTTTTTTTTTTCTCCATTCCCCCCAGATGACAACTTGGTTCTCTTTATTATTATTACTTCAAATTCAATCATTATTTTTTTGATTTCTAATTTTTGTTCTTAAACTTTCTGTAAATGTTTTTATTTTATTTTATCATTTAATACTAATTTTTCATATATTTTTTTTTCAATTTGATCTTTATTCTTTTGAGTTTTATTTATTTTCTTGGCCCTTTTGCAAAAGTTTTATTTTTTTTTTCAATTTCATCATTCATTCCAAATTTATGGTATATTATTTTTACTAATTTGATACTTATTCTTTGGATTTTTTTTTCTTTTGTTAAAGTTATTTTCCCTTTGACACAAAAATAGTTTTAATTTAGCATGTCAATTTTGATCATTTTCTTTTGATTTTTTTCTTTTGCTAAATTGATTTTTCATTTCAATTTCACCATTCAATAAAATATAAAATCTATTTTCTATTACAATTTTGCTCATCATTCTTTTAATTATTATTATTTTTATTTATTTTGTATAATTAAAATTATATTTTCAATTTCATCCTTTAATATTTGATTGATTGAAAATTAAACTTTATGGTTTTTCCAAATAGGATGTTTTGGGTCTATGATCCAGGTCACGGGTTTGAAAATTTAACGCATGTTGACTTTTTTTTATAAAAAAATTAGTTTTGTGATTTTTTTTAATTTTTTTATCAGGTTATTTCAATTTCATAATCTGAATCACGAGTTTGATAGGATAATCCTGGTTGGCTCGACCCTAATTACTAGAGTTACAAGTTTGTCATGCTAATTTGGATAAATAAAGACTGATTTTTTAATATCTTTTATTAATCTCATTTTATTTTTCAGTATTTAATAGGATGAAAATTGAGCTTTTTTAAAAATATGCCCCCAAATTATCCTAATTTTTTTTTAATATAAAAATTAGTTCATTTATTATCATTATCTATTTTTATATCATTTAATTAAAATAAAATTATTTTATTTAATTCAGGCGGGCCAATCATTCAAATCATAGATTTTTCTTTATTTTTTAAAACACATTTTTACGGTAGCTCAGCATTATTTTTATTGATGAAAAAAATAATTATTCTGGCCTCGCAGCGTTGGAGCGCAGGTCCACACCGATACTCACTATTCTCAGTCCCGAGAAATTATTCCCACATCAGTGCTTCGTTTCCACAAGTTGTGGCAGTTCCCGGTGCACCACCTTTTCTGATCAGGGACCGGCAGCAGCCGAGATGTCTCCATGTTATATAATCAAATGCGTGTCATGAAAAAAATTGGTTGTAAAATTTTTGGTAATGTAATGGAAGCACGATGAAAGAGTCACTGTGATTTTTGAAAAGATTATTTTAGTCCCCATATTTTATTTTTATTTACAAATTAATCCAAATATAAGATGGAACAAGCTATTATATCATTACATAGTTCATTACATCTAACCAAATATGTCATAAGAAAGTACTTAGAATTTAGAACGTGTAATGACCGCCTGATCATGGAAGGATAGCATTACCTCCCACAAACTTGTATTATTTCCAATAATTATTTTAATGCTCTACTCTATTTTTATAATAAGAGACAAGGAAGTAATTTTTATCTGGCTTTGCTCATGTATAAAAGGGAAAGCCTAACTTAGTCCCTGAACAATATATTAATTCCTAATTGAGTCCCAAAACAATATATTTTATCAATTAGGTCCCAAATGTCTCAAAGACTTCTCAATTGGGTCCTTTTCCAAGTTTGTCTTTTAAAATGATAAAATGGTGTTTTTTCAGAACAAAATCTAACATAAAAATCAGAAAAAATGGATAGATGGACTGATTGAGAATGTCTGAAAAATTTGAGACCTAATTGATAAAATTCATCTGTTTTGGCACCTAGTTTCTGCATATTGAAAAGAAGAAATCCTCGTATTCCATGCAGTAGAATTCTCCAGTCCATAGTCAAATATCTAAAAATCTAAGCCAGTCCAAACATCAGTTGGAAATAGAATCCACTTTTACTCCCTATAAAAAAAATGCAGGCAAGTTGTTGTATAGTTTCAGATAATTGTTTGATAAGAACTACAACAACATCAGTTGATGCAACAGATTCAACTCATAATCCAAACAACGAAGGATGGATAATATTCTCAAAATATCTGATGGTAATTTAGAAGCTACCCTTCTCTTTATATATGTATTGAACATAGGATCTGAAATGAATTCTAGACTGCTCAAAACAACCACCACTTCTTCGGCTTGTCGAAAATTCCAGGTCCATATGTGGAAAAGAAGATCTCAACAAGGAGAGGGAATTGTAGCAGAGCAAAAAGCGTGACAGGAAGACTAGCCAGCAAAATAATCGGAAAGGAAACCCAGTGAAAACGTTCACGAAGCATCATAACAAGTGTAATGCCAAAGGTTATCATCATGGTTGCTATCGAGAAGAAAAGACACGAAAGGCCTACTATCAACTTTGTAGGCAAGGACTTGAGGAAATCTTCTTCTCTATACCGCGATGTCAGGATTCCGAAGAACATCAATAATGATGATGAAGACGCGAACAATGACATAGCGTCGGACACTATGAAAACCATGAAAGAATTCCGATTCAAGTATATAGGAATGCCTGAATACTGGTCATATCCACCTGGAACAGTAAAGATAGCTGAAAACATTATGGTAGCAATAAGAGCAGCCACAACTGTGCAAGATTCAGCCGTGGCCTTCATCCATTTCTCCCCTTCCTCTAGTAATTTCTTGTGCTGGTCAGTGAATAAAGTTTGAGCTGTTTTATGGGACGAATTTAACATCTCTTTGTACTTTGGTTGGACAATGCTCTCCACCTCCTGCGAGGCAGCAAACTCTTCTGAGAAATATGTGAACTGCTTTTTGAAGAAAAACCATCAACTATAGGAAGTAGGAGATTTACCTTGTACCATTGTAGCTCTCTTTGCATTTGTAATGGTGCACCTGAAACACGATCAAGCTGAGAGGAAGGTGCCATGAATGCAGCTTGATGTAAAATGTTGTTTTGATACTTGTCCCAAGAAGTTGCCATAGAGTTCTTCTTTGCTCCCATTTTGTATATAAGGCTGAATATCTTTTCTTGGCGTTGTAGGGTTGCGTATAAGAATATGCCCCGGTTGAGTTCATCCTCGGACCATATGATGTCAGGATAATGTCTAATCATTTCAATGATGAACTCAACAATTCCATGCTTAACAGCACTGAATACAGCTCTGTACACACCAATTTCTTTGAATTCTGATTTATGCAAAGTTGATATTTGTTCACATAGGCAACAGAGAACTGCATGTGCTTGGCCATGTATCAACTTCAGGTTATACATATGCTTGATAGCTGGAACTGCAGGTATAATTTGGTTCAGGACTCTAAACAAAATACTACTATGATCGGCATTATTAAGATGCTACTTACCAAAAAATCTCAAGCCCTTCCAAACCATTACCAACAATTTGTCAGATGCTGCGAAGTCCATAAAACATATCAAAATGAAACTTCTGTTCATAGAAGGGAAAATAATGCGGTAACTCTATAACTGAAACTTCAAAATATCAGATTGAAATCTCATGTTTTATGAAATACCTCGTTTAACAATGTTCCTTCGATCAGTTGGTCCCCTATCTGGCCTTTCAATGTCTCCATGGTTGTTGCTAGAGGCAAGTGGCTGAGGCACCCGGATACCTACCACAAGATAATGCTGCATTTTTTAAGATGTGAAAAGAAAAGCAATTTGACTTAATAGTTACATCCAGTTGAGTGAAAATAGTTACATACACTTGTATATCCATTTTTGCCACAAAGCAAATTGAGTTCCACTGGGGAAAGCAGAGGGTTTTTGAGCCAACATATCAAGAGCTGTGTCTTTGTCACTATCTTGATAAAAAGCCAATTGTGGGTAATGTTGAAGCAGATCCAAGGCAATATCTATATGAACATTAAACAGCGAACCAAGAAAAGCAAACGAGAGTTGAACAAGATAGTGTTTTCAGTTGAAGAATAGGAGAAACGAAAAATATGATCCTGACTACTAGCTTATACCATAGAGTTCGTCATTGATACATGTTGTGAGAAGCATAACCCCATTCTTATTGTTTGTAGCTGGACTGAGCTCTTCTTTCGGACTCACACTGTAAAGATAACGAACCATGTCTTTATGACCATAAAGAGAAGCTACAACAACTGGGATCAGGCCATTCTGGTTTGGAACTTTAAGTAAACCTTCATTCTTTGCTACCAAAACCTCTGCAATCCTTGTGATCCCTCCGATGGCAGCATAATTAAGCGCGGTGGCATTATTTCTGTTTTTGATTTCCAAGTCACCTTCCTCCAACTGGTTGACCAACTCCACCACAATCTCTATGTGCCCTGCCAGAACCGCAGCATGGAGGGCAGTGTCCCCATCTGCTGAAATGCTAGCAGTCAGTCCATCAGGATGTTCTTTCAGGAACTTCATTGTGGCCTCTAGGTCACCAATGTCAACAGCCTTATACAGTGGCAGATACTGAATGTATGCCGTATCTTTCATCTCTGCCAAGTTAAAACTCATTCGTGTTAGTTGTAGCGTTAAGCACATTGACATTAGTACTAAACAACTAACAAGATTTAGCTTGGATGTTAATTAATTACCGTATTCCTTGCTTGAGCTCTCATGTGATACTGGAGGCCGTGATTTCATCTTGCGTGGTACCCTGCTTAAGGTAAAATCACTATACGAATCCATATTTTATGGGGAAGCAGCCTAAAAATATAATTGAAACTTCACATCACATATTGACACAATTTTTTTCACCAGGTATAAACTATTTGAGTTTTATGAGTATAACTTTCTACTTCCAAAGAATGTTTTTGAAATGTTTCTGTCACTGCAGTGAACAACAGCCATAAATGTGTGTGTAGGTAAACACACACGCACAAACTCCCAATTTCATGAAACAAATCAATAGATGGTGCATTTCTCTCTCTAATAAGTCAGGATGCTTGAACAATGATCACAGTTTTAGGAGGTACGTAATCGGTAGAAGCTGATTTGATACCATGTGTCTATGCATGTGTGGCATTAAAGGATGCACAAGATACATGCCTTTTCAGGTGATTGGGCTGCTAAATATAAACAACAGCAAACTGCATCATCGAATATACCAAATGTTTTTCCTAGGAATTTAATATGCAAGATCAATACTTACAGGAATACACTGTGCAACCACAGCTTGCACTCAACAGAGTTGGTTGCAGCAGATTAGGTGACCTCAAAATCTTAATGGATTCAAGGAAGCGAAACCAATTAATTTATAAGAAAGAGTGAGGGCATAAACCATGCACGGAATAAAGGAAATCTCCTAGTGAAGTAAATGAAACTACGAATATATGTGGAAGTTCTCTCTGCTTACTTTTCTGCTTTGGATTCTAACAATGTAGTGATTGCTTAGGGTCTTTTGAAAGAGCTGGTTGAAAACACGGGATCACTGTAATGTTTTCTTTCTCCTGTAACATTTCGTCCATGTCCTCTTTAATGATTCTTGCAAAGTTTAGGTTGAGAGAATATATTTAAAGCTAACTGACCAATACGAAACGATGACTCCTTTATGCCTGTTGAGAGAAGACCACTGTGCTTGTAGCCCAAGCAAACGAAAAAAATAGGGGCAGAAATCAGCTTCTAATACCTTTAGGAACAGAAAAAGAAAGGCGTGGGATTATTGCTATTGATATTTATATATAACGTATATTCTTTTGTGCATTTTGTCGGGTATAAACAACGAAGAAAACCAGGCACAAGCTGGAAATGAGAAGGATAATTGTTCCTGGTAAAGAAGAAAACTAAAAAAGAAGTCTGTTCTTGCCGACAACAGCAATCCTCGCAAATACCGTGAGCACAGTTTTTCTTTCTTTCCTTTCTTCTCTTTGATCCTTTCTCTTTTCCTTCTTTCTTGGGACACAGAAATCTGAATCAAAACTTCTTTGAATCTTTTCTCTCTTTTCTCTTTAGAGAACTGCTGACTCAAAATCTCAGAAAACTAGGTTAATGTAAGATCATTTCAGAGACTAGTTTTGATTATTGTGATTTAGAACTAAAGGGGAATGCTGTAAACCTATAACCCCACCAAAGTTTTTAGCAAAGTGTTTTTTACATTGGAAAATTATCCAC
>Ga0325404_1001501_pt1 | contig 24698 bp, 6 predicted proteins | sample PopdelMetagenome_18_FD_205664 | JGI IMG/M metagenome (GOLD analysis project Ga0325404, IMG submission 205664) | Populus deltoides microbial communities from Bellville, Georgia, United States - Xylem-Control-R1 | ecosystem: Host-associated > Plants > Phyllosphere > Stem > Wood/Secondary xylem...
GTCACCCGTGACAGCAGTTCTATGGTCATTTCTGACTCCTTAGGGGCTGTCTGTGCTGTCTTATCCACGGGTCACCCGTGACAGCAGTTTGTTGGTCATTTTTGAGTCCTTAAGGGCTGTGTGGGCTGTCAAATCCACGCGTCACCCGTGACAGCAGTTCGTTGGTCATTTTAGAGTCCCTAGGGGGCTGTGTGGGTTTCGAATCCAGGCGTCACCTGTGACAGCAGTTCGTTGATTATTTATTACTCTGTAGAGCCTGTGTGTGCTGTCGAATCCACGCGTCACTCGGGATAGCAGTTCGTTGATGATTTCTGACTCTCTAAGGGCTGTCTAGGCTGTCGAATCCATGCGTCACCCGTGACGGCAGTTCGTTGGTCATTTCCGAGTCCTTAGTGGGCTGTGTGGGCTGTCGAATCCAGGCGTCACCCGTGACAGCAGCTCGTTGATGATTTATTACTCCGTAGAGCATGTGTGGGCTGTCGAATCCACGCGTCAGTCGTGACAGCAGTTCGTTGGTCATTTCTGACTCCGTAGGGGCCGTGTGGGATGTCGAAACCATGCGTTACCCGTGACAGCAGTTCGTTGATGATTTTTGACTCTCTAAGGGCTGTCTCGGCTATCGAATCCACGTGTCACCTGTGACAGAAGTTCGTTGACGATTTATGACTCCATGGACTTGTGTGGGCTGTCTAATCCACGCGTCACCCGTGACAGCAATTCGTTGGTCATTTCTGAGTCCTTAGGGACTTGTGTGGGCTGTCGTATCCACGCGTCACCCGTGACAGTAGTTCGTTGGTCATTTCTAACTCCGTAGGGGCCGTGTGGGCTGTCGAAACCACGCGTCACCCGTGACAGCAGTTCTATGGTCATTTCTGACTCCTTAGAGGCTGTCTATGCTGTCTCATCCACGGGTCACCCGTGACAGCAGTTCGTTGGTCATTTCTGAGTCCCTAGTGGGCTGTGTGGGCTGTCGAATCCTCGCGTCACCCATGACAGCAGTTCGTTTGTCATTTCTGAGTCCCTAGGTGGTTGTGTGAGCTGTCGAATCCAGGCGTCACCCGTGACAGCACTTCGTTGATGATTTATTACTCTGTAGAGCCTGTATGTGCTGTCGAATCCACGCGTCACCCGTGACAGCAGTTCGTTGATGATTTCTGACTCTCTAAGGGCTATCTAGGCTGTCGAATCCACGCGTCACCCGTGACGGCAGTTCGTTGGTCATTTCCGAGTCCCTAGGGGACTGTGTGGGCTGTCGAATCCAGGCGTCACCCGTGACAACAGCTCGTTGATGATTTCTGACTCCGTAGGGGCTGTTTGTGCCGTCTCATCCACGGGTCACCCGTGACAGCAGGTCGTTGGTTATTTCTGAGTCCCTAGGGGGCTGTGTGGGCTATTGAATCCACGGTCACCCATGACAGCAGTTCGTTGGTCATTTCGGAGTCCCTAGGGGCTGTGTGAGCTGTCGTATCCACGCGTCACCTGTGACAGCAGTTCGTTGATGATTTATTACTCTCTAAGGGCTGTCTAGGCTGTTGAATCCACGCGTCACCCGTGACGGCAGTTCGTTGGTCATTTCCGAGTCCCTAGGGGGCTGTGTGGGCTGTCGAATCCAGGCGTCACCCGTGACAGCAACTCGTTGATGATTTCTGACTCCGTAGGGGCTGTCTGTGCCGTCTCATCCACGAGTCACCCGTGACAGCAGGTCGTTGGTCATTTCTGAGTCCCTAGGGGGCTGTGTGGGCTATTGAATCCACGGTCACCCGTGACAACAGTTCGTTGGTCATTTCGGAGTCCCTAGGGGGCTATGTGAGCTGTCGTATCCACGCGTCACCTGTGACAGCAGTTCGTTGATGATTTATTACTCTCTAAGGGCTGTCTAGGCTGTCGAATCCACGCGTCACCCGTGACGGCAGTTCGTTGGTCATTTCCGAGTCCCTAGGGGGCTGTGTGGGCTGTCGAATCCAGGCGTCACCCGTAACAGCAGCTTGTTGATGATTTCTGACTCCGTAGGGGCTGTCTGTGTCGTCTCATCCACGGGTCACCCGTGACAGCAAGTCGTTGGTCATTTCTGAGTCCCTAGGGGGCTGTGTGGGCTATTGAATCCACGGTCACCCGTGACAGCAGTTCGTTGGTCATTTCGGAGTCCCTAGGGGGCTGTGTGAGCTGTCGTATCCACGCGTCACCTGTGACAGCAGTTCGTTGATGATTTATTACTCCGTAGAGCCTGTGAGTGCTGTCGAATCCACACGTTACCCGTGATGGCAGTTCGTTGGTCATTTCAGAGTCCCTAGTGGGCTCTGTGGGGTGTCGAATCCACGCGTCATTAGTAACAGCAGCTCGGTGATGATTTCTGACTCCCTAAGGGCTGTCTGTGCCGTCTAATCCACGCGTCACCCGTGACATCAGTTCGTTGATAATTTATTACACAGTAGAGCTTGTGTGCGCTGTCGAATCCACACGTCACCCGTGATGGCAGTTCGTTGGTCATTTCCGAGTCCCTAGGGGGACGTGTGGGCTGTCGAATCCACGCGTCACCCGTGACAGCAGTTCTTTGGTCATTTTTGACTCCGTAGGGGCCATGTGGGCAGTCGAATCCACGCGTCACCCGTGACAGCAGTTCTATGGTCATTTCTGACTCCTTAGGGGCTATCTGTGTTGTCTCATCCACGGGTCACCCGTGACAGCAGTTCGTTGGTCATTTCTGAGTCCCTAGGGGCTGTGTGGGCTGTCGAATCCTCGCGTCACCCGTGACAACAGTTCGTTGGTCATTTCTGTGTCCCTAGGTGGCTGTGTGGGCTGTTGAATCCACGCGTCACTCGAGACAGCAGTTCGTTGATGATTTATTACTCCGTATAGCCTGTGTGTGCTGTCGAATCCACGCATCACCAGTGACAGCAGTTCGTTGGTCATTTCTGAGTCCCTAGGGGGCTGTGTGGGCTGTCGAATCCACGCGTCACCCGTGATGGCAGTTCGTTGGTCATTTCCGAGTCCCTAGGGGGCGGTGTGGGCTGTCAAATCTACGCGTTACCCGTGACAGCAGTTCGTTGGTCATTTCTGACTCAGTAGGGGCCGTGTGGGCTCTCGAAACCACGTGTCACCCGTGACAGCAGTTCGTTGATGATTTCTGACTCCTTAGTGGCTGTCTGTGCTGTCTCATCCATGGGTCACCCATGACAGCAGTTCGTTGGTCATTTCTGAGTCCCTAGGGGGCTGTGTGGGCTGTCGAATCCACGCGTCACCTGTGACAGCAGTTCGTTGGTCATTTCAGAGTCCCTAGGGGGCTGTGTGGGCTGTCAAATCCACGCATCACTCGTGGTAGACGTTCGTTGATGATTTATTACTTTGTAGAGCTTGTGTGTGCTATCGAATCCACGCGTCATTAGTGACAGCAGCTCGTTGATGATTTCTGACTCCCTAAGGGCTGTCTGTCCTGTCGAATTAGATTAACCATTTAACAAGCAAAGTAGTAAAAGTGAACAAGATAGCAAATATAAAGCATGTTAGTATCCAACATTAAGGTCCATGTTAAATTTATATTATACTTATTCTTACACCATTAGTGTACCCTTTTCACCTTGACATAATTAACCTAGCTAGACATAATGAAAGAAAGAAACATAAATAAACAAGATGAGAACATAAATGAGAAAGAAGTTAACTAAGTAAAGAAAAGAAAATGAAAGGCATAAATAAGAGATTAATATAAACAAAACTTAAGTATTACAAAAGAGAGAGAGTAAGAGCATGATCTTGATCTAAACACCAAGATGCCTAAATACATGGCAAATGCCTCCTTTTATAGGCCAAAATTCAGAACTATTGATTTGTTGACTAATTGATGAATGGGTGGCCACATCTTGACTTGATGACAATTCTTATCTTCTTGTCTGCCAAAAACATCATTGATAACGTCATAATTTGAACAGACTTCAATCATGAAAGTTCTAGGAAATTATCTCATCTTTCTAGCATACAAATTTGAGATCATTTGGATTTCTATAACTCGAGATATGGGCTGAACACTGAACAATATTTGGGCTGTAGGACATATTCGGACATCTTTGTTGTTGCTATAATTGGGACTTGAAAAAGGCCTTGTTAAATCTTGGGCTCCTCATGAAAGTTGTAGGCCTATGTCTTACCTTTTCATCCATATAAAGTAGACCTAAATCCAAGATCTACAGCTCCAGTTATGACCCGATTACCGAACAATGTTCCAGTTTGGACTGCACCAACGTCACTTTTCTAAGTTTGGCCATCTCTTTGTCCTTTCAATTTTAGTACTTCAACTCATCAATCAATTCTTTCATTTATGTGATAGGCCTGTATTTAAGATGAACACTTACCATAAATTAAAGGTATCTTATATTATTAGATATGTTATTATAAAACATGCTTTAGTTAAGGAGTTATTGATACTTCAAGTGCAAAATGATAATATAAAACCTTGATAAAAATGCACTTTTAAGTACTAATCAACTGGCGACTCCATACCGTTTGCTGCACATGCGAAACGGATGGTAAGATTAATTTAAATGAAATATATCCTTAAATTAAGTTGTTATTAATATATCTTTTTTCATTATAGGCTGCGTCTCTTGGACGTGAGCCGAGCCCGATGGAGCTGTTTGTGGAGACGCACGTGCGGAGTCAAGACCGCCAAAAGGGGGCACAATAGTTTGTTGATAACCGTGCTCAACATTTCGTGGTATGTTTGTTCGACCATTTTATTTTGTAAGTTATTATGTAAGTTATTATGTTGATTGAATTGAATATGATGATTACTTTTTTTATTTTCAGGAGACCTATAATAATCGGTTGAGGGAGAGATACGGGGAAGATATTTTAACCCATCCGGAATTCGATCCGGATTTGTGGATGGAGGTTGGATCGTCAAGTGGACCCAATAAAATCGGGTTTACGAGCTCTCCAACACTACGGCCGACAACTTGCGGTCGACCTGTAGTGTTTCAACAGTTGGGATCTCCCAATCTAAGGAGTTCGTGGCCTTGCAGCAACACACGGCTCAGCTCACCGACAAATACGACCACCTATCAGCGGAGTACGCACAACTCAAAACGTCTCATGCACAACAAAGAGCGGAGTCTGAGTAAATCAAAGCATCTCAAGCACAACAAAAAGCGGAGTATGAACAACAAAAAGCAGCTTATGAACAACAAAAAACGGCTTATGAACAGTTTCGTAAGATGGTCATGAACATGGCAACACATAGTAGAACATGTGCGCCTAATCCTTTTTGGCCGTATAACCACCAGCCTCCTCCTCCAGGATCTCCTCCTCCTTCTCGAGCTCCACCTTTATATTAATTTGTAATAAACATTATTTACCTTTAAAACTTCATTTAATATTTTTTTTGAAACATATTCAATTTGTAATGAATATTATTTAACTTTGATTTTTTTTTTATGTTTAATATAAATTTTATTTGCATAATTGGTTTGTATTACAATTAATTTATATAGTTTTATATTATATATTCTAAATAATTTTTTAAAAACAAATTTAGAAAAAAACTATTACCAAGGGAAAATTTTACCGACGGATTAATTCGGTCAGTATTTTAAACACTCACCGACAGCCTTACTGACAGAATTAATTCATCGGCATTTAACAGTAGCTGCCACACTTACCGACGAATTTACAGACGGATATATTCGGTCGGTATTTCATACACTCACCGACAGATTTACTGACGGTGAGTAGCTGTCGGTAAATCACGATATCACCAACGGACTAAAAATCCGTCGTTATATTTCAAGCGGGAATCTTTTTTTTTGGCGTGCAAATTTCGTCTGTAAAACCATCGGCAAATAGTTTTTTTGTTTTTCTGACCGATATAGCGACGAAATAGGGAATCACCAACGAAAGGAAAGCCAACGGACGTAATCCATCGGTGATTACGTTGGTAAAAAAATCACCGACAAACTGCTAATCACACACCGATGGAATATGTCCGTCGGTAAAACTGTGAAATCTTGTAGTGGATATAGTTAAAAATCTGAGAAGAGGTTGGACAGTAACAGTTCGAAGTCAAGATAGTAACAGTTGGACTGTAACAGTCCAATGTTCATTGATGAGCAATTTTGACTGTCTTAGAGGCAGAACATGGTTCTCCTTCCTTCAGAGCACTTGTAGTCAGTCTTAGCTTTCCAACAAGACCAATCTCACTTGAAAAGGAGTTCTATAACTCTAGATATAGTTAAAAATCTCAGGAGAGGTTGGGTAGTAACAGTTCAATGTCAAGACAATAATAGTTAGACAATAACAGTCCTTTATTCATTGATGAGCAATTTTGACTGTCTTGGGAGCAGAACTGTGTTCTCCTTCCTTAAAGAACTTGTAGCCTCATGTCTTAGCTTTCCAACGAGACCAATCTCGCTTCAAACGGGGTTCTATAACTCTAGATATAATTAAAAATCCGAAGAGAGGTCGGACAGTAACAGTTCGATGTCAAGACAGTAATAGTTGGACTGTAACAGTCCAATGTTCTTTGATGAGCAATTTTGACTGTCTTGGGGGCAGAACTGGATTCTTCTTCCTTTAGAGAACTTGTAGCCTCATGTCCTGGCTTTCCAATGAAACCAATCTCACATGAAACAAAGTTCTATAACTCTAGATATAGTTAAAAATCTGAGTAGAAGTTGGACAATAACAGTCCAATGTCTAGACAATAACAGTCCAATGTCTAAATAGTAACAGTTCAAATATAAAGAAAAGAATGATAACTATGGTTGGACAAAGAACACCATTATTAATGGGTGTAATGAGAAAAACATAAAATATAAAGAAATGACTGAAAGAAAAACTTATTGGCTGTTGATATGGTTATTATAAAACATATCCTTGAGTGAGGGAAATTAATGAGATAAATCTGTGATTTGCTAGAGGGACCACAGGCGTGGTGCAACAATAGCAACAAGGGAGCACGAGTAGAGCTTTTATCGCAGGTAGGTGAATCACACCTATACTTTCTAGTTAAATTTCATGATTTAATATGTTACTGATATGAAATGTGAATTACCGAATGTTGGATATTAGGTGAAAGGTTGTTGTGTGAATTGTCTAATGATGAAATTATCATTGACAAAGGAAATATGAGAAGTGTGATTTGGGGCATGAACTAGCATACATTTAGTGTATGTTAGGATCCCGGGTAAAGGGATCACCCATGTATTGGCTAGCATACATTTAGTGTATGTTAGGATCCCGGATAAGGGGATCACCACACATTGGCTAGCATACATTTAGTGTATATTAGGATCCGGGGTAAGGGGATCAACCATGTATTGGCTAGCATACATTTAGTGTATGTTAGGATCCCGGGTAAAGGAATCGCCTTGCATCGACTCCTATGAGGTGATGATGATGATACTAGTGAAATTGGTATTGGTAATGTGTTAAGCAGAAATAATCATGATTGATCTTATAAAATCTAGAATAGAGGTTGATAATGGAAGGGGAAATAGTTTTTAGTGGTTGAACAAGAACGAGATTCTAATGAAAACAAAATATGAATACATGTTGCCCTTTTTAAATTGTTAGATATCTGTGTTGTTATATTTGTTGTGATATTCATGTTTTCAATAATATTATTTTGTTTCAGGGCCATCGCATGCACGACAAAAATAGATCCTAGCTTATGTTCACTTCTTGTAATCTAGGTTCTAGGGAGTATACCCTTGTATTTTTGTAAACATGGAAATGTTTATATAACTTAATTTGTATAATTAATGTTTAAACTTAATTAAATGAACTTATCTCTGTAGTTCATATAATCATGTTTCATGTATGCGTATTTATATTTTTATCCATCCATAAATGATATTTGTTATATAATTTATATCATAAATATTGTGGTTGATATGCATAATGATGTTTGTGGAATAGAGACCCAGGATGATTAGGTTGGGATCGAGTTAGGAGATGCGGGTTATTAGAAATGTAAATAGGTTAAATGTCGATAACTCGGGACCTTCCGGTATAAGGGAGATTCTGTCAAAATTTCGGTAGACTTTAATACGAACACCATGAATATATATATATACACTCAGCTTTTCGGTTGACATGAGATTGTTGTTTTATCCCAGAACTGGGAATGTTACATTTTATGTTGTTGCTGTTCTTGCCATGTACGGATATAGGTGGTTTTATTTTGACACTATAGCTCGAAGTTTTTCCTTTGATTGGTTATCTTTGGCACCTACAGATTATGGGTTCCTTGGCTAACCGATGTTATACTTTTGGTTGCGTTTTAGGAAGTTCGTTTCTAGTTCTTTTTGTGTTTTCTGGGAGCCTGTTCCCGTTAGCTTTGCTTTGTACATGTATATATATGACTGGCTGGTCCTCCAGCTTGTTTAATTTTAATCTATAACACTTCTTACATTTAATTAAAAAAATGATAAATAAATAAACACATCATAACAAGATGTGTGTGTGTGTGTCCGTTCTCACAATACTATCATTGACTCTATAATTAACTGCACATTTACGATTCTCTTACGGTACTCCAACTATGCTACACCTATATTTTCTTTTAGTCTTTAAATTAACAACATATCTCTATTCTTATATCATATAGGATGCTCCATCATAACAGTCTTTATATGTTAGTATCCTTAAAATATAGCCCCTGTAGTTCCTTTCATCATACTAGTCGAAAGTTTATCTCTTCCAACAACCTTGATATAGACCTCTTGATCATGTGGTCAGGCAACCCCCAACAAAGATGATACTTCCCCAAGAAAACTAAAAATCAAGTTTGAGAATCTTGACATAGAGTTAACTTGTAACTAAAACTAGAGGTATTGGAATTTGCGAATTAATGTCACAAGGTCAGTTATACCTTGATAAATCAGGTTTTCTTATTTGTTACAACAAAGAACACAAGAATATTATTAATCTCAGTGTAACGCCCCACACTTTCATATGTGATTATAGTTACTTTCCTACGATTTAGTACGTAAAAATACGGGTAATTTTTTTTTCTAGTTCACATATACAAGTATATCGAAATTTCCACCGAAATTTCGATAGTCTTCCCTATACTGGAAGATCCCAAGTTATCGATATATACCCTGTTTACACTTCTAATAGCTTACATCTCATAAATCAATCACGACTCAATCATCCTAGGTCTCAATCCCACAAACATCATCATCAACATCACAACCACAACATATATAACATACATTGAACAACAAATATCATTATAGGGGAATAAATGAGATAAACACGCATACATGAAGCATGATTATATGGATTTCAGAATTAAGTTCATCTATTCAAGTTTAAACATCAATTATACAAATTAAGTTATATAAAAGTTGTAATATTATAACATACAAGGGTATACTTCCTAGAACCTAGACTATAAAAAGTGAACATAAGCTAGGATCTATTCCTGTTGTGCATGCGATGGTCCTGGAACAAAATACATATTATTGAAACATGAAAATCATAATAATATAGCAACACAAATATCCAACAATTTAAAAAGACAATCATGCATTCATATTTTATTCACTTCTCCATTCTGGTTTTCATTGTAAACTCTTTCTCCTTCAATTACTAAAAACCATTTTCTCTTCCATTATCAACCTCCATTCAAGATTTCATAAGATCAACCATGACCATTTTCGCTTAACACATTATCGATACCAATTTTACTGGTATCATCATCACCCCATAGGGGTCGATGCAAGCTAATCCCCTTGCCCAAGATCCTACATACACTAAATGAATGCTAGCTGTGGTGATCCCCTTACCCGGGATCCTAACATACACTAAATGTATGCTAGCCAATACATGTTGATCCCCTTACCTAGGATCCTAATATACACTAAATGTATGCTAGTCGAAACACATATTACACTTCTCATATTTTCTTTGTTAGTGGTACTCCCATCACTTGACAATGCACACAAGGGTAGTTCCCATTGAACACACACATACATTCAGAACACTAACTGAAATAACATCAGTACACCAACTTCCATCATTTCACATAATATCCAATGTTACAAATTTACATCTCACATTATTAACATATTAAATTCTTGAATTTAACTAAAAAGCTTAGGTGAGGATCACTTACCTGCAATAGAAACTCTACTCGTGCTCCCCTACTGTTGTTGTTCCACGCTAGTGGTCCCTCCTGTAAATTTTAGGTTTATCTCATAAATTTTCCTCACTCAAGTATATGTTTTATAATAACCATATCAACAGTCAATAGGTCTTTCTTTTAGTCATATCTTAATATTTGAATTGTTACTATCTAAATCTCGAATTGTTACTATCCGACCTCTCTTTAGATTTTTAACTATATCTAGAGTTATAGAACTCCATTTCAAGCGAGATTAGTCTCGTTGGAAAGCTAAGACACGAGGCTACAAGTTCTCTAAAAGAACGAGAACCAATTTTGCCTCTAAGATAGTCACAATTGCTCATCAACAAACATTGGATTGTTACTGTTCAATTGTTACTGTCTTGATATTGAACTATTACTGTCTGACCTCTCCTAATATTTTTAACTATATCTAGAGTTATAGAACTCAATTTCAAGCAAGATTGGTATCGTTAGAAAGCTAAGACATGAGGCTACAAGTTCTATGAAGGAAGGAGAACCCAAGTCTGTCTCTAAGATAGTCAAAATTGCTCATCAACAAACATTGAACTATTACTATCCAACAGTTACTGTCTTGATATTGAACTGTTACTGTCCGACCTCTCTTCAGATGTTTAACTATATCTAGAGTTATAAAACTTCATTTCAAGCGAGATTGGTCTTGTTAGAAAGCTAAGACACGAGGCTACAAGTTCTCTGAAGGAAGGAGAACCCAGTTCTGCCTATAAGATAGTCAAAATTTCTCATCAACAAATATTGGATTGTTACTGTCCAACTGTTACTGTCTTAATATTGAACTGTTACTGTCCGACCTCTCTTTAGAGTTTTAACCATATTTAGAGTTATAGAACTCCATTTCAAGCGAGATTGGTCTCATTGGAAAGCTAAGACAAGAGGCTACAAGTTCTCTAAAGGAAGAAAAATTGCGTTTTATCTCTAAAATAGTCAAAATTGCTCATCAACAAACATTACATACTGCCTTACAGGGTCTGTTATGACCCTATCTCAGTTGGTTATTCATAGCTGGAGTTCTACAGCTCTAAATTAAGCAAGACCAATTTCTTTAGTTAGCTAACATCCAAAACTACAATTGCTATAAGAAACCTGATCCTTATTCCCTCATCCTCCTACTCGAATTCTCTCCAAAAATCAGAAGATGAATCTGTCCAGATTCATCAACCTTTCCATTTACACACAACATCCATAATTTAACTTTTTTCTCTTTTATCTCAACCCCTATCCATATCACATCGTTTAAGAGTGTAAAAAATATCTTTTTAAGAGCCAATTTATCTAATTTATTTCAATCTTCCCTCTTAACGTTAAAATAAAATATTCTTATCGATTTTACAAACTTTCTGAACAATATTCTTCTACACACAAGCCTTGATAATAGTTTCAATCAACCATAAATAACAAACGAATAATATTCCAAACAAGCCATATGGTCAAGTTATAATGCATTATTACGATTATAACATAGCCAAATATCAACTTCATCAAATGGTGAAATTTCCAGAAATATCGGTTTAACCGAACTGACTTCAAAGTTGCAGACCTACTATGCGAGAAGCACAACTTTTGTATCGAGTGTTTGTTTATGATCTCCATTATTCTGAATATAGAAAGCATCGGGAACAACAACATATGTAAATTATAGCCTGATCCAACGATGGTCGGGTGAGAAAACAGTCAGCGAAGAAGACTATCCAGAAGTGTATTTTCCTAGAAATGTTTCTCCCGCGATATCTCTCAAACGGGGATTGATATAAACAATCCCCCTAGCGAAAATGTACACGACATGGAGGAGAACAACATATCCAAATATCATTTGGATCCAACAGTGGAAGGTGGAGTTATAGCTGTCGGATGTTCTGCCATCAATATGTCCTCTCTCCAGCCTCTCTCTAAACTCTCTCTTAATCTTGCAAGTCACTCCAAGAGAGAAAATAGAATGATATTTGTAGTTGATAATCTTGTTAATTGCACATTTATCCCCACCCCTTTTTATCATTTGTACATAAACTCGCAACCTTCTGTTATTTGAATATTGACCTCTCTTGGTCTTACGTATTTAGTTTGTCCTCACAAATGTTTTTCTTTTCAACAATTTAGTACTATATTCACTTTTCATTTCATTAATTTTACTATTTTTATCTACATTTAGGTTTCTTTAATTTAATTTAACCCATTTTACTATTGGTTAAATTTTTCATATTTTAATAACCCTAAAAAAATTATAATCGGGGTTTACACTTAGGGCCGCTGAAATTCACAGAAAGGAAAACATTATATAATCCTAATATAATTAACCTTAATGGACCGATATTAGGTTGCAAATCGTTGAGCTTTCAGTTAACAGAAGCCTAATGCCTAAAACAGACCTAAAACACTTAATCTAAGCCAAAACAAACCAAATTTAACTTAAGAACCTAAACTAAAATATTATGGTTCAAATAATACTTAAAGCAACATAAGAACCAAGTAAAATATTTAGAATAATACAGTGAAACAATCAGCCATTAAAATTGTCCCTAGCTTGATTAATGTTTTTGTGTAGTATGGTTTGACTAGCATAGAAATAATGTGTGCTTGTCGTCCCTTTTAGGCATCTTTCCATTCTTGGAACATGTTGCCTTGAATGCTTGATCTTCTTCCATGGTTTGGTAGAATTAATGCTCTAAAAAATAAGGAAGAGAGTTGTTGAATTCTTCCTTTTTAAAAGCCTTCCATAATCTCCTTTTAAAATAAAGAAATACTGTAAGAGAAAGGAAAGAAAACAACAAGGAAAATCCTTTAAATTTGGTCGCCTCTTGTTCTCATTATAAGGAAAGGAATCCTTGCTTGTAATGGAAATATAAATAGGAGAATTTACTTATATATGCTGCCAGCTTTTGGTTTCCATGTTAGATATGGAATTCTTATCCAATTCAGCCTTGTAATCACCCATCATGAACCTAAACTTAACTAGGATTTTTGACAAATCCTTATAGGAAAAAAGGACCCTAACACCCTAATTAATCCTAGCCACTTTTGGACTCCATGTAGCCTAAGCCCATGTACATTCACAATGCTCAAACCAGATCTGATCGAAACCAACTCCTTCATAGTTGCACCGAACCCATCAACATCAACAAACCTAATTTGGTCGAATACATCCCAAGGTGAAAACCCAACATGGATGAATGAATACAAGCTAAAATACAGGAAAAACCTTATTTGGTTGTATGGTCTTCCCCTCGAACTTAAGCTCCCAACTGAATCCTCATCATAAGTAACCCAAGGCCAAACTATAGGCTGAACGGTATCATCCTCCCCTTATTTTGAAGGACTCAACCTCAAATATAAAACATGAAAATCATTAACTAAAAGCACATCATCATTACAAGGTCGAAACAATTTGTAATCATCAAAACCCTGTAAAACCTTATCAACAAAGAATATGTTTTGAATAACCCTCTCATTCAAATACAAACTCTCTTTTTCAGCCCTTTTATCCTCTCCAAGTTTCAACTCATCCTTATAAATCTTATTAGGAGATAAAGAAACAATTATAGATTTCCTATCCTTCACAAATGAAAACCTATTCTGAAATCCATCATGCATAGCTTTCCTATCAAGATGAGGCGAAGACACAACATGAATAGAGTTTATGATACGAAAACACTAATTTGAACCAAATCTAGACCCTAGGCCAAACAACTTCCAATTTTAAAACTTATATTTAATGAGTTTTCAACCCAAATAAACAGAACATAAATTTCAATGCAATTACAATAACTTTTGATATATTGACGCGAAAGAAAAAAGTAACAGCCCCTTTCTAATCCGAATCTAGAACCTAAAAAAATTGATGCCCAACCAAGTTGAGAATTTGTAAGTGTTGTATTTCCACCCCAAATAACCAGAATGTGAAATTTGAGTCAATTTTGAGGTGTTTTGATAGGCTGAAGCGAAATAGATGTAATCAGACTAGACTAACCTAACTAATATTTTTGGTGTGCTATTATTATTTTTACTTTAAGAAGAACAATAATAATGAAAATAAACAAGAAATCATATAGGAAAGAAAACAAATATGATCAAAACTGACCCTTAGGATTCTGACTGGAAAAAATTACAAGGACAAAGATGAAACTGACACTAAGAAAAACAATGAAACAAAAACGCAAAAAATAAAGGATAAAACCTGATTTTAGAGTTTAGCTCTAATACCAACTGATGCAGATCTCTTAATCATGTGGTCATGATACTTCCCTAAGAAAGCTAAAAAAATTAGGTTTGAGAACCTTGACCAAGAGTTAACCTAGAACTAAGAATCAGAGGTATTAGAATATGTAAATTGACGCCACTAGGTCAGTTATACCTTGATAAGTTAGGTTTTCTTCTTTGTCACAACAAAGAACACATTTGCTTCAAGTAAAACATAATAATATTATTAATCTTAAGGCTGCTGAAATTCACAGCAAGGAAAACATTATATAGTCTTAAGATAATTAATCATAATGGACTCATATAGAGTTATAAGTCATTGGGCTTTCAGGTAACACAAGCCTAATTTTGAAAACAGATCTAAAACACTTAATTTAGGCCAAAACAAACCCATCTAAACTTAAAAAACTAAACTGAAATATTGTGATTCAAATAATACTTGAAACAATATAAAAACTAAGTAAAATATTCAGGATAATACAAGAAATAATCAGCCTCCAAAACCATCCCTAGCTTGATTAATTCCTTGTGTGGTTAGGTCTGACTTGCATAGGAATAATGCGTGCTTGCTTGGGCTTTCAGCTAACACAAGCCTAATTCCTAAAACAAATCTAAAATACTTAATTTGGGCCAAAACAAACCCATCTGAACTTAAAAATCTAAATTGAAATATTATGATTCAAATAATACTTGAAACAATATGAAAACCAGGTAAAATATTCAGAATAAATACAAGGAAATAATTAGCCCCCAAAACCATCCTTAGCTTGATTAATTCCTTGTGTGGTCAAGTCTGACTTACATAGGAATAATGTGTGATTGCCAAGCATTTTAGATCTTTTTCCATGCTTGAAACATGCTGCCTTGAATGTTTGATCTTTTTTCTTTGTTTAGTCGAATTGATGCTCTAAAAAATAAGAAAGAGAGTTGTTGAGTTCTTCCTTTTGAAAAGCCTTCCACAATCTCCCTTTTGAGTAAGGAAATCCTGCAAGAGAAAGGAAACAAAACAATAAGGAAAGTCATCAAAACTTGGTTGCCTCTTATTCTCATTGTAAGGAAAGGAATCCTTGCTTGTAATGAAAAAATGAACAGAGGAATTGACTTTTATATATTGTCGACCATTGGTTTCCATGTTAGATATGGAATCCTTGTCCAATATAAAGACACAATATTCCCTCTCCAATTTAGCCTTGTAACTGCCTATATTGAACCCAAACTTAGCTAGGATGTTTGACAAATCCTTGTAGGAAAAGGAACCCAACACCCTAATTAATTCTAGCCATTTTTGGACCCCATATAGCTCAAGCCCATGCACATTCACAAGGCTCAAACTAGATCTGGCAGAAACCAATTCCTCTACAATGGGGTTGAACCCATCAACATCAACAAACCCAATCTGACCAAATGCATTCCAAGATGAAAACTCAACAAGGTTGAATGGAATAAAAGCTAAAACCCAAGGAAAAACCCTACTTGGCTTAATCGTCTCCCTTCAAACCTAAGCTCCCAACCAAATCCCAATCATTAGTAACTCATGGTCAAACCATAGGCCGAATCATATCAAACCTATTAGAGTTCAAGAATATAGATAGTCTCATCTATTCAATTCTTAACGTTATTCAACTCACTCAAGGGTTATATTAGTGTCACTATACAATAAACACATCTTAAGTACTTGGCTTGATTATGGATTCATCAATCCATTTAATACATTTAATCTTGCTTGAATTCATCAACCACATTTAATCTTTTCAAAATGTATCATACATTATTTTCTATCATTTGATTTCTAGTGGTTCTTTCAACGCCTATTGTATTAATAATGGCACATCAATATCATTCTTAAATCTTAGCCTCCAATTATATCAATTATGACTTGTTTATATCATTTTTCAATCTTAGTAAGTTTACGACTCATTTATGATATTACATCATCCTTGAATCCCAAATACCATTTACCACTTCATAAAAATTTTACACTATTCTACATTTTGTATTACCATTTGTCATTCAAAGTAAGATTTACATCTCATTGGCATTTTCTATCAATTCAACCTATATGTTTTTAGCTAATACCTTCCATTATTTATGACTTGTTATTCAAGATTAATCATATATCCGTCAATCTGGTTTTGATATTAACAATTTACACTTGACCCTATATAATAAACTCTTTTGTTACGATCCATTTGATATGCCATTCCATGTAACACCACATGATTTTATATGTAGTTAAGTCAATAATCTCACATAACCTCTTTAGTGTTTATCTCATCCTTACTTATGAGAGTAAGTTCTCTTACTGACCTTACACAATTCATTAACATTACCCTTTATTCAATGGGCAACTAATCTTTTCATCTACATATCCTTAATTCTTAATGACTTATTATTCATTTCATGCCAACCTAGTACTATTGGCTCAACTACGGATCCGATGTTCTCAAAGTAACATTTTGGTAAGGTAAATCAATAATAAATAAACACATGGGTTCTCTAAGGAGTACCATTTAATTAGTCTAACATTAACATAAAATCCTAACTTAACACAATCCATTCAAGCTCATTATTGAATTTCTAATTTTCACATATCTTCATCGTCCTTACTTCATTTGTATTCTTCATTGTTGTTATGATCCTTAAGACATCTAAGTTTATAATTCTCACTTAGGTTATTATTATTATGAATAGTTAAATAACACCTTTAATTCATTAGTTAATAGCCTTTGATCACTAAACATTATTTCCTCTCCTCGATTATCCTCTTCGTGGTTGACTAAACATCATATTCTTATCATTTATCATTGTTTTCTTAGTTAACTATTATTATATTCTATATCCTTAGTCAATGTCTTTCCAATTACTAAGTATCACAATTCATTTCTTTAGTTACTAATTCTTTTAGCTACTAACAACCATATCTTTTTCTTGGTTATCGTTCTTACAGATTCTACGTATCAAATCATACCATTCTCTTAGTTTATGTTCTGACAACTACTAAGTATCAAATCATACATTTTCCTTAGTTACTATTCTTACAACTATTAAGTATCAAATCATATATTTTCCTAAGTTATCATTCTTACGACTACTAAGTATCAAATCATACCTTTTTCTTAGTTATAGTTCTTTCGGTTACTAAGTGTCAAATCATACCTCTTCTTTAGTTGCCGTTCTTACATCTACTAAGTATCAAATCATACATTTTCCTTAGTTGCCTTTTTTTTAGCTACTAAGTATTAAATCATACATGTTCCTTAGTTATTGTTATTTTGGCTACTAAGTATCAAATCATACCAATTTCATACTTATTTGAACCTTTTTTTTTAATTCCTCTCACACATATATTTATCCATTTGCTTCTTCTTAGTAGCAATCCATATCATTTCGTCCCATCACATTCATGCATTCTCATATTTTAGAAATATAATCCAATCATTCTCATTTAATTTCATGATTACAACATAATATATAATTTATTAATAAAAGTATACTAGATTTAAAATGACAAGGTGTCGTTCACTACTTGGTGCTCCAACAATGTGAGCTCTTTTTGCAGAATTCCTACTACGAATGCTCCTCTTAACATTTATAAGAGGTATCCATATCACCTTACTGGTAACCTATTTCATGAACTTTATATTGTTCATAAATATTATCCTCATTCACATTTCACATTTCACATTTCTCACACATGAATTTCAGTTTCTCACACAATCATCAACTTGACAAGTAATTTCTCTAACTTGTATGCTTAAATTAACTCAATCCCATTTATAATTTCCATCTTACACCAACATTCTAGATAGAATATTAATTGAATTCAATAAACTTATAGTAACTTCTTAAATATTTCTAATCTCTATAAATTAGAAATTTAATCAATTGTATCAAAACTCATAATCTTGATATATCTTTTTTCCTATTTATTTTTCAATCATGTTAAGTTTCACTTTCATTTTTACTATATACTCACATTTTTTGTTCAATAACTTTAACATACACTCGTACCTTTTTTGGCCATAACTACCTTTACCTACCTATACTCACACTTTAAAATAGTCAAACAGTTTACATATTTACGGTTGTTATAGTAGCCCCTATTTAAACACTTTTTGGGTTGTCAAAGAAACCCATAATCACCCATGCTCATGGCCATCACGATAGCCTTTATTTGCCCATTTTTAGGACATCAAAACAACTCTTAATACCCAAATTTAGAGCTAATATAATATCCCTTGTTTGTATATTTTTAAAGTATCAAAATAATCCCTACATGTACAAGCTTAGGGTTGTCGCAATAGCCTTTGTTCGCACTTAGGGCATCAAAATAGCCCTAAAATATCAAGTTATAGAGTTGTTATAGCAACCTTTAATTGCACACAATTGGACATCAAAACAACCCTCAAACACCAAGATATAAAGTTATTAAAGCAACATTTTTTCCTTACATCCTCATGTTTTCCAATTTCCTACACATACCATTTCCACCACAACACACTACATAAATCCAGCATTTTGTCTTTACATCCTCATGTTTCCCAATTTCCTACACATACCATTTCCACCGCAACACACTATATAAATCCAAAATCGAGCATTGCTACAATAAACTCATGTCATATATATAACTCATTCACACAATTAAACATGCTTCTGCATAAGAATTTGATAGTCATTCTAAAATTCATAATCCTCCAAAATTTGACTAAGAACTCTAGAATAAGAAACTTGAGGTTCTTTGCAATTGTTCATAATAAACTTTCAAATTAAAAAAAAAGAATTAAGAAACACTCTGCTAACCAAGTTTTGAATCCAAATTAAGAATGTTCTTGTGAATTCCCTCTTCAATTTGTTCTCCCTTGACAAACCCATACCTAGTTTCTCAAACTTCTCTCAACAATTTCCTCTCATAAATTTTATCACCGACATGTTTTTCTCTTTCAAAATAATTTACATGCACACTATCTCACTCTTTTAGGAAGGGTTCTTAAGGTGTTTTGAAGAAAGAATCATATGAAGTCTCACTCTCCCTTACCTTATATTGTTCTGTATGAACAATAACATGAATAGTGTATAAATGGTATTTCTTTTTGCTAGTTATCATTTTACCATCATTTAGGCTTTTTCTCCCACAATGTTGAATTGTTGTAATTACCTTATCACTGTCATTCTTCCTGTGGGACCTTCCTAAGCTTAGATTCACATTATATTTTAACCTAAAATAAAATAATATGTTAGTAGATCTCTTATAAAATTCTAGTCCAATCCAACAATCGAATTGAAAGATATACTCAATATCGTAAAACTAGACCGTTATTAATTATAAGCCAAAACTCTGAGTTCACATACCATTTTATTTACTTAAATAGTTATAATTTTTAGACTAGTCCATTGGAGACTCCCATCATATTTATCATAAAATTCATTTAGAGTTTTTACCATTTTCAATCATGATAGTGTGATTATACGCGAGGTGATTAATGTTTTTCACACAACAAGTCATATATTATTTGATTTAAAATGTCACTCTATTATTATTCTTGTATAAATATTTTCCACCCTAATTAGTAAATTTTATCCTTTATATACTTATTTTACCTGATTTTTATATTAGGGGTTTACAAGTAGTTGGAAAGAAATTAAGACTTATTTTTATGATCACTTTTATAAAACTAAACCAAAGATAACATTGGCTGACTTAGATAAGATAGTACAAGATCTACCAGAGACTATAAAAAGTTATGCTTTTTTATTCAATATTTTAAAAACTAAGTGCACTGCAGTTATAACAGAGTAATAATGCATTAAACTGTTTTTAGAAATGATATAGTGGAATATCAATGAAAGGTCTATGGAATCCAAGTACTTGAATATATATATATATCCTTATAAATGATGTTATTTATTATGAAAAGATGGTATCAAAACAAACAAGAAAAAAAAATATATGAGAGGGACATACTTAATTGGTTATTTGAATGATGTTGTAAACACACATTTAATGACCGACTCAAACTTTGAATAAGGGTTTGAAGAAATCCACTAGCAACTTAGATCGATCGAAAAGCTTAAAGAAGGAACACCATTTCAAATTACAATGTTGCGGAAGTAAAAAGTGGATAACAAACTTGGTTGCAAAGAAACAAAAACTTACCAAAGTAGTCAATTAAGGTAAATAATGCTTTTTGACATTTAAAGAAATTTTTGACTAACTAATGTATGAGGGGCAAATCAAGCTCCTTGGTAACCATACAATCCCTACTACCTATCAAATCAAGAGGAAGAATTGTTGTAAGTTGCACTACTTATAAAAACATGACATTAATGATTATGTTATCTTCAAAAATTAGATCTAGAAGGCATTAAAGGTTGGTTTCGTTCTCTTTTTATAAAAAGAAAATTAAGGTGGACAATGACTGTTTCTATTAAGTCATAAAAAAAAAAAAACCAACCCAAGCTAGAAGGATGAATTAATAAAGAAAAATTATAAAAAGTAACATTTGATCAACCCCTACAAAGGCTAAAATTGGTTATATATGCTAGAACTAGAAAAAGATTCATCAATAATGGCAAAGATAAAGAAGTGATAAAAGATTATCGAAAAATGCCTCCGGTATACATGTAACTTATATGTTATACCATCCTTTTTAAAAGAGAAAACTTGGGAGGAATAGTTGAGTGAGTTATGACTCAAAATCAGACTAAGATATTTAAGCCTTTTCCATCATTTCTTAAGTTGATTTTCAACTTTATTATTGTAATGTTGAAATGTTCCATAATTTTTATATTTGCTTCTAAGTAAATAGGTATAATAATGTTTTATGCAATTATTTATAGAAGTAATGTAATACTTTTTTTCATCTTTTAGTTTATATAATTTTTAAATCACTAATATCCGAGAGAATTAAATTTAGAGGTTCACTAATTTTTTAAATTGTTTGAAAAAAAGTTTTTATGAGCTTTAATTCTACACAAATCTCATACTCGTGATTTAAAAAAAAAACATGCTTAATAATTCAAGATTAATTAACCTTTGTATAGAATTATAATTCACATGTCCTAATCTCCATGCCACATATCATAAGACTCAAGTAAGAAGAACAAAAATTATTTTTATTTATCTCATCCTTTGTTATAATGGCATTGCATTAATTTTGAAGAGGCTATCACAAAGATATTCATTTCCTACATACATCCACTTTTAGTGAGTATAAAATTGTCATTATCAAAAATCATCTTAAGACTATTTTTAATCAATAATAAGTCAGACACTAAGTTCTCTCTAATGTCAATAACGTAAAGAACATAATTGTTGAGGGGGAGAAGCTTTTTGAAAGTCATCTTTAGTGTGACTTTTTCAATGCCAAGTACCTTGGGGGTTGATGAATTCTTCATGTATAAGTATTCACTATCCATTTCTTTGTAAGTGAAAAACATTATCTTCTTGAAATATATATGTCTTATTATATCGATCTATCACCACTCAGGATTGATCAAGTTGACTTTAAAAACAATAATAGATAAATTTATTTCCAAAACTTCATTTATAAGGTAATCGACCTTGGTGATTTTGATTTGAGCAATCCTTTTTTTTTAGGTTTTTTTTTGTTGAGCTCTATTTCTATAATTCTTGGCTTGGTGTGCAATTTCATTGCATATGAAGCATTTTTCATTAAACTTATTGGCAATTTCCTTCCCTTTCATAGTAAGCCTTTTCTTTTAGTATTTATTATAGGTCTTGATCATTTACTTAATAATGTTAGCTTTGGGGGATATATTGAATGAGTTGGCTCTTCTTTTAGACAATTTATTTCCCTTTTCTTTTCTCAACCTTAAAATAAAGTCTTGAACTCTTATTTTTTTATATTTATGCTTCATATAGTTTTTGAAATCTTTCTAAAATGATGATAATTTTTTAATAATTGCAATCACCTAAAAGGATTCACTAAGAACAATTCTTTTAGGAATATCATGCAAGGTTAGCTTAAAGTATTAAACTTGATTCATCATAGTTCTTGAATTGATCATCTTGAAATTCAAAAATTTACCAACTATTAGCTTTTTAATATCAACATCTTCAATCTTGCACTTTCGATTTTTTATAATGACTTTGTACTATTGATTGAATTATATATATTATATAATATGTTGTTCAATTCATTTAAAATGTAATTTTTGTATATAAATTATTATAATTTCATGCATTTATAGTTGTCACAACGATGAGATCAAATTTTTTGTTTTATAGTTTTTCTATAATTAATGAGGAATTTTTTTACTTTAAATGATGCAAAATACTTTATGTTTTACTGTTTGTGTTTATATTTTATTTTAGATTATATAAAAAATAATAACAAAATAATAAAAAGGTAAGAAGAAAAAAGAAGAAAAAAAGTGATGATATTACCTTTAATGTTGAATGCATCTCTCCTCCCCGTACCTAAAAAATGATAAAACAAAATAAATAAAAAAAGGAAAAAAACATATATAGATGTAATAGATTTCTATTTATACATAAGAATGAATAAATAGAAATTATAAAAAATAATTATTTAATCATTATCGATATAAATTAATAATTATTATTTAATTAAATATTGTTCACCTGTTTATGAGCAAAAGATTGTGTTAATGTATTCTATTACACACATCAACACACACACACACACACACACACACACACACACACACAACCCCCCGGTACTTCGACAACACGGTTCGTTCACAAAAGACGCCCAATACGCACTTCACACTTCACAGTACTCCACCAACTTTACGCTTCCTCCTCAGACAAAGGGACACAGGCACCTTTATCTTTAGGAGGGGGGAGAGAGAGAGGGGGAGAGAGAGAGATGGAAAGAAAGGTCCTGGTGTTATGCAGTGTTGTGGGTCTGTTGGGGCTATTATCAGTTGCTACAGGTTTTGGTGCAGAAGCAACAAGGATTAAGGTAAAATGTTTTTTTTCTCATTTCAACTGTTCATCTTGCTCTTTGCAGGTTTACTTTCTAATATTATGACTCCTGCTGGGATAGTGTTGTTTAAGTCTATTTATACATACAATTGACAGTGTGTATATTGATTTTTAATCACCGTGATTGGTTTTTGTATCTATTCGCTTGGTTTTATAGAATCACCGGTTATTTTGTATTGACCATTTGTGTGTCAATCCTGAAGTTGCTAGCTAGTCAAGTCCTTTTGGAGCATTCAACCTTATTTTTTCTCCCTATTCTTTTCTCAAAACCGAAACCATGTTTGTGAACACAAGACAAAGGCTCACAACATTTTCTTCTGAAAACCAATTTGTCTTCACACCTCTTGTCTTGAGAACAAGATCGATTTTTGAGATTATGGTAACAATCTTTGTCTGTTCTCATAAGTATAGGGTGCTTTTTACTACAGTTTTGAGTCAAAATCAGCTACGAGAAGGGCACAACATTTTTGTTTATTAACAGAAAACAACTGTCACCCTACTACATTGCCTTGTTGGTTTTTTCCTCTAGGTGCTTCATCCTCAGGGGTAAGGGTTTATGTAAAAGACAAGGAAACGTGCTTATTGCCTAGGGTCTATGTTTTACACTATCAATTCACATATTTGACTAACTCAGTAGCTGATGAATAATCTCTTCCGGCCACCAAATGTTTTCCTCTTCATACAATGTCTCTGCTACTAACACATCAGAGAGGAACAGCCCTGTTTATCAGAGGACAAGCCAGTTCTTAATTATCAAACTATTTAGTTTCTATTCAGAACTCAAGATGATTTGTTGTGTTAGTTTCATTACCTTTTCTTTAATGTTCTAGAATATATATTTTTTTCAACTAATCTCAAAACTTAAGCCTTTGAAGCTGTGCCCTCTTCCTTTTGAGTTTTGTTAGAGCGGTGTGAAATATTAAATAATTCACGGGTCTTAACAACTTCATTACAAGTCAGAATCTGTTTCATCTTATGCATGTTCCAGCAGCAATGGCATTTGCTCATCTCCAGCTCAATCAGCTGAATGATTAGCTATTATGAAAGAAGGAAACATGAACTGTTTGATTTTGTATACTTTCTGTATTGACTGTGAATACTGGACGTACTACCACTTTGACTGATGTAATTTTTTTTTTAACTTGTGTGGTGGCTTGTGGTTGGTATTTTTTTAGATATCACATTCTGTAGTTGTAGATTATACCATTAAGTATGATAACATGACAACCATGATTTGAGGAAGAGGAACTTTTTGCTGATAACAATAAACACTGGCATCGTGAAAGGGGAGAAATCTTACTTCACTGAGACAGTTTTCCTGGATAATGCTATTCCTCGGGGGGGGGGGGGGGGGGCCCCCCCGCCGAC
>Ga0325404_1001503_pt1 | contig 24688 bp, 16 predicted proteins | sample PopdelMetagenome_18_FD_205664 | JGI IMG/M metagenome (GOLD analysis project Ga0325404, IMG submission 205664) | Populus deltoides microbial communities from Bellville, Georgia, United States - Xylem-Control-R1 | ecosystem: Host-associated > Plants > Phyllosphere > Stem > Wood/Secondary xylem...
GTATTTTCACTTGTTAACACCTTTTTTAAGTAATGTTTGTCAAATAAATTATAAAAAATTTTAATTTGAAATTTTTTAATAAAACAGTACAATTTATAAATGTTGTGATTATAAATTATAACATTTAAAATTATCACGATTGAAAAAATATTAAAAATATTATAATTCTCCATCATGACATTTACTCAATTTCTAAAATGAAACCCTAAACAATATCCTAACTCCAAACTCTAACTCTAACTAATCTTAAACACTAAATACTAAATTCAAATTTTGAAATCTTTTGTGAACATAAAATTAAAGTTGACCGTAGATTGCTTTGAAAATTGAAGTAGCTTATAATAGAAATTCAAAGCTAAACCTACATAACACGTGGGCTATTGTAACCTAGATTAAATATTATGTAAAAACTTAAATTTTTTTAACTATAATTTCTTAACCAATTCTAACTACTATTTCTTTTATTTTATTTTATTTTCAAGCATATTCATGTAAATTATTTTTTTAACCTGTATTATAGTAATTGAAGTTGCTAATAACGCAACACAATAATCTTGGCTTCATTCACCTATAAATGACTGATTTGAAATTCTGAATAATCTAAAAATGAAAATTGAAAAAATGATCGAAATTAGTAATTTATCAAACATGAAAAAACCTACAACAATATTAACATTCCAACTACAATCAACCTTATTGTCTATTAGATAATAATATAAAATTTGAAGTTTCATCTAAAAACTTAAGTTATTGGGTTGAGATGTTCTTTGACATGGTATCACAACCTTGATGACCAAACGGTCACGAGTTCGAATCTCACCACTCTCATTCTCTTTTTTAATTAAAATCTAATTAATGGTACAAGGTAGTGTGCACTCGTGTAAATTTCAAGCCCAAAAAGCTCTAACTTGAGAGGAAGTGTTAGAAAGTAATATAAACTCATATCTTGGGATCTTATCTAATAGTTTAAACTTTTAGGTAAATTGGTTCTTTGACATTGTCTTCATTCACGTTTCCACCTATAAAATTTAGTTTGGGTGAAGGATTGAGGTTAGGGTATTGTTTAGTGTTTGATTTTGGGGTTTGAGGTTAGTTAAGAAAAGGTTTTAGGGTTATGATATTGTTTATAGTTTGATTTTAGAGTTTGAGTATACGTTGATATTAGAAATCATGACATATTTAGTTTTTATATTTTTCAATCATGACAACTTTAAATATCACAATAAGTATAAATTATGTTATTTTGTAAAAAAAAATAAAAAAATTAAAGATATTATTTTACCAATAATTTAGATAAACAATGCTAATTTTTTTAAAAAAATATATGTAATATTTGCACTCAAGTAACTAAAGTACCCTTAACAAAATTTAAGTCTTATTCATTAACCAAAGCAAAACCCCCTTAACCACCTTAACAATGAAACCCCCTTATCCTCCAAAATAACTCATACCATGTTTACCATTAATCATAGTTATACCTCCCTTCCCTTCCCTCACCTTCGAACATAAAAAGGACAAAGACAGCCCAGAAAAAAAGAACAATGTTGTAATGAAAGGCACACACATTAGCATTAACAGAAAACAATCCAGCTTATGTTTTTTTTTCTCATTTTAAAGCATGATTTGTATCCTAAACTTTCCTTAATTAATTATCTATGGTGTTTTCAGAACAAGAACATTTCCCCCTTCTCTGCCAAGATTCTAAAAGGCAATATTCAATTTGAGAACTTGAATTCAATCCCTCACCAGATGATTAGTCCCAAATACTGGAATTGCAATCATCTCTTTCAGCATCAAAAGGTGATTTTCTCAAATCAGGTTTGTGAATATTCTTATAGTATATGCAAGAAGTGAAAGACCCACCATACAGGCAAAGAAAGTGAGGCATAAATCATAGCAATCACATACTAGTATTTTTTAGACAGGTGGCCTGGACTTCATCACAGGCAGAGCTATATTAAAAAAAAAAACCTTTAAAAGCCAATGTAAAGGCATTACTAGTATGTTTTAAAAAATAAAATAAAAAATTTGTTACTCGGGTCATAGATCCTACTAGATGTAATAAATGGTTCCATCTAATTATATGATTAAAAAAAATAATTAGATGATAAGGATTAAAAAGAAACAAATATTAATCGAAAGAATAAAAATCAAATTTAATATAAAAAATAAATAAAACTTAATGATAAGGAAAAAAATTTAAATAAATCAATTAAAAAAAGGATTCAAGACAAAATAAAATGCAATTGAAAAAATGATAACCAAATTTAATACAAATAACAAACAACAAGACACCTCTGATTTTTTGCGGGAGCTTAAGAGAAAAAAGGGAAAAGAAGAAAAAAAAACCACAAGAGCCTAATAGTTGCGACCTTTTGTAAATGCACTGCACCACCTAGAAGAGTGCGGTGTAGCGCTTCCAACGCTATTGTGAAAGCTGTCATTTCATCGTCTAATGATGCCTTATACTCTTCTTAAAAACCGTGAAAGCCACTTATCCTTTGGCGTATGTGATACACACATTAATCTATTTACGATGTCTGTTTACCTCAGTCCCCATACATGTTTTAGTTTTAATTTTGGTCCCTTGACACTTAATTGTCTTAATCTAGCTCAATTTTGATTTTCTTCCCTATAAACCTAAGCATCAGCCGACAAACAAAATGCTTCCTCAATGTTGCTACAACCCAATACTTAGACAATCAAAACAAACTATTAAGTCAAATCTCAAATAAAATCAATATGAAATGATCAAATTAAAAAAAAAATTGAGTATATATAAAAAAAAAGCTTTTCCGGTCCATAATCTTAGCTAACAAAAAAAAAATTAAATATTTGTTTCAACTTTGAATTTAATTCATAAAGCTCTAATTCTTATCAATTAATAATGCATCAAAATATTCTCTCAATACTATGAGGCCCCTAGATGTAGGCATTAAAACAAATTACCACTATAGTTTTAAAAAAATATAATGATAAAGAATTAAATTGAAAAATAAATAAATTAAGAGATCAAAGTGAAAAAATGTTTTGGGACAAGAAAACAAAGGTTTTACTATGCGAATGAACATAGAAGCCCCTCACAGCCTATGGTACATTACTGATTTTATTTTTTTTCTTTAAATTAAATTTATTTATTTTTTAATTTTAATTAAATGCTCAATTAGCCAAAAGGCATATGCTTCACATGTTCATCGATTGATACCTCAGAGAAAAGTGAGTGTCCTTCCATCGATCGGGAATATCCATTTCTATTTCCCTTCGTACCCTTCATGATTCCTTCCAACGATAAAAATTATTGTCCCTCCCATTAACAAGTATTAATCAATCGCGAAAACACACCCAAAATTCAACCTGCAAAAACCCAGCTCACTCCACCCATATATTACTTCCACCCTGCTCATCATGATAACTTCCACTTCTCTCTCCATAATTCCTACTCTCTCCCCTATTCCTTTCTATTCCATCACTTGTTCATCTTCTCCTTCAACATCCTCTTCTTCTTTCCTGTACCCGTTTCTGGTTTCTTTTAAAGTTTCAAACTTTTCTTCTCGTAAACCAAAACCCATTGATCTTTCTTGCAAACAAAACTGCTTTACTGAGTTTCAGAGGCTCAAAAAGGGTGAAAGAAATAAAGGGTGTTTTCTTGTTAGAGCTAAAAGGAATAACGATATGACTATTAGTGAGGTTAGGGAAGAAGACGAAGAGAACCCTCCTTCTTTCCTTGACTACGATACCATTTCAAGGCCTAGACGCATTGCTCTTTTTATTGAGCCTTCTCCATTTGCGTGAGTCTTTGTTACGTTGTTGAATTTTACAAGTTCTTGGAAAATTATGGGCTTAATGCTAGTTTCTTGCATTGTATGATGAGTTCTTGGATCTGTGACTAAACGTTGACTTTGAGTCTCTTTGATTGCTTTGTGTTTGATGAAATGATTGTGACAGTTTCAGGTTATAATTTCCATGCTGTTTTCCCGTTTACATCTGCTGATATCTTCTAAGTAATACTGTATAGCTGTTTGATGACTGAATTTTTTTTTATCTTTAGTTGCTATTGCCTTTTTGATGATTATGTCATGGCCTCTGCTAACTGGCAATGGTGTGAAGTTTGGATCTAACTAGGTGTTATTTCCAATGTTCCATTGTCTCGGTTGATTAAATTATGCATCTGTGTTTTATGGCTTCTGTTTGACGGCATATTAATTTGTTTAGTGTGTATGAAGCTCATCATTTCTTGGAAGTTGTGCTTGACTAGTGTATTTCACCATATGGTGCATTTTGTCAATGATTCCAATCTTCCACTATTTTTTTTTTTGGTTGGATGCTATTCCATCATAAATTCCAAATTCATTACTCTCTAAAGACTAAATAGGGAATTTGTTTTAAGTTTCCTCTTTGGAAGGTATTTTTTGTTTGCACTGGAATTTATATTTACTATTCTTTGTATGAAAAAGATTTAGGGATTGAATCTTAGTAGAAGTTAGTCATAGAAGTTCAAAAGCTAAAACTTTTCACCGTGTGAAGAAGGCCAGTGGCAGGTGGTCATGGTAGCAGATATAATTCTTATGGTTCTTGATGCTCATATATTTAGTGACACTTGGTTTTGGTGCATTATCCAATTGGATTGTAAGTATTTTGTTTTGTAATCTCCATTTTATGGTGAACTATTGATTGTCTGCACCTGGATTTAGCTTTCGAGAAAGTCAAACCAGATATCTCTTCGTGTTTTTTGTTTGTCACCTTGTCTCTCCACATTTTTTAAGTTCCATGCTTCAGCTGGCACAACGGATATCATCATCGAAATGTTTCATATACTAACGTGTTTATCAGCATATATATACATGATTTTTTTGTCTATATTTTCTTGATGCTCATATACTGACGTGTATATCAGCATAAATATCATCATTAAGGGGCATCCTGTTATTGTTTTTGTTTTCTTCAATGTTTACTATTAGTTGAGAGTGAATAGTGGGAACTTATTGAATACCATCTATTTCCTTTTATTTTGCAGATATGTATCAGGTTATAAAAACAGGTTCCAGAATTTCATCAAATATTTACGCGAAATGGGGGATGAAGTAATTTACAATACTTTGACTTTTTTGGTGCATGACTATAGTTTTATTTTGTTTTTTCTTTTCCATGCATACTGATGAGGCTTATTAGCTTGAGTGTATGAACGAGGACCAGAGTGCTTGCTCACCCATTTTATATCAGAAAACCTATTTCTCCGGTTTTGGGTTACCAATGGTACTTTAAATTTTGAAAACTTTGAGCACAAATCAAAAGCAAACAGAGTTAAATCAACAAAGGTTTTGATATAGCTTCTTATCATCTTTCTATTTGTTAATTCAGCCTAACTGGCTCAGTTTGTTTAAAGCTGCTAGCTGCAAAACATCAATTTTGCTCCCTTTCTTTTCTCATCTTATTTTAGGTAATAATGCTATCACATCAAAAAACTAACAAGTTGGCCTTTTAATGCTACTACATGTAGGTGATGGTTGTGACGACACATGAAGGAGTACCTCAGGAGTTTTATGGAGCAAAATTGATCGGATCACGGAGGTTGCTACAATATCCTATGATTACGTGCACATTACCACCGTAGCTTATAGATTATCATATCCTTACATGTGTACTATTGTGGTTTGCTTTAATTGTTTTCCTGGTTCAACTGCATAATCTAGGAACCAGAGTGTTATTTCAACTTGATCAAAAGCTTTGATTTTAAAAAATAAGATTCCTCTCTTGGTTCTTAAACTTTTTCCCTCTTTACAGCTTCCCCTGCCCTTGGTATCAGAAGGTGCCCCTCTCTCTAGCACTTAGTCCAAGAATAATTTCAGAGGTTGCACGCTTTAAGCCTGACATAATACATGCATCATCACCTGGGATAATGGTGAGTTTTGCATTTGAAGCAAAAAATCTTCATTATATATTGGTTATGCAAGACTGACAGTCACAGTCTTGTACTGCAGGTTTTCGGTGCACTTGCCATTGCAAAACTGTTGTGTGTCCCCATAGTGATGTCTTATCACACTCATGTCCCTGTGTGAGTTTTATTCTCCTATGACCTTTCTAATAGTGTGCTTCCACATGTCTATGCTGCAGCTTCAAATTCTTATGCGACATTTCCTTTGATATGTCAATTGGTTTTTTGCAGAGTTTAATTCTTTGTTTTCATTTGCAGATACATCCCAAGGTACACTTTTAGTTGGCTTGTGAAACCCATGTGGATGATCTTAAGTATGTATTATGCATTTTATACTCATATTACAACAAATTCTGCAGGCTGAAAATTACTGAGTCAATAATGACCTTTGTTTTCTCCTTTCCATCAGAATTTCTTCACAGAGCCGCTGATCTAACTCTAGTGCCATCAGCTGCTATTGGGAGGGATCTTGAAGCAGCTAGGGTGACAGCAGGTGAACATAAACATCTCATTCCTGATCACATAGCTTTTAACATTTCCTTATGCCAATTTTAGTGCATAATGTGCTTTATTCCCAAAATTAATTCCATGAAAATGTTGCTTCTGCATCCATGCAGCTGTGTTTTAAATTGATTGTTATTGCTTGTTTACAGCTAATAAGATTCGTCTTTGGAATAAAGGTGTTGATTCTGAAAGTTTCCACCCCCGTTTCCGCTCTAATGAAATGCGAATGAGATTAAGGTAAGGCCATCCTCTCATTCTTTACAGCTATTTCATTATGCTAGGAATCTGGAATATATCTGGGTGTCATATATTTTTGGTCTAAGCAGCAATGGTGAGCCTGAAAAACCATTGATAGTCCATGTTGGACGACTAGGAGTTGAGAAGAGTTTGGATTTTCTCAAAAGGTATTACATGATCCCCTTTCACTTCTTTATTTATTCGCATGTTTTTCTCCTTTTCATTTTGATGAATGAAAATAATAATTTGTTTTCCTAAATCAGTAGATGCCAAACTCAATGCAATTTCTATGTTAGGCCCACCATTTCTTAAAAGTTCAAATATGATAGTGCTGGTAGAGCTGACTCAATAAGCTTTGTTCTCATATACTGTGCTAAATTATTAAATGAAGTGTCTGAAAGCTTTTGCTGCAGATGCTCTCATGGACATTTTACTTGAAAATTGATGTGCATATCCAATAAGGGTTTCGTTGCGATACTTCAGTACTTTTTAATTGTTATTAGCAGTATTTTGAAATGGAATTCTTCTGCTACACTATCATAATTCCCTGTCCCATTTTGTACTGAGGGAGTCATATTTCTGCTCTCTATTCTTCCTAATGTATGACTTGATTGCTTTAATGTTACCCATTTAGTTCTTACCACCTTTGATCCTGAACAAAAAAGTAGTGCTATCATTTGCCAGTAATGAATTTGATTTCACAGGGTCATGGATAGGCTTCCGGGAGCAAGGATTGCCTTTATTGGGGATGGACCATATAGGTACTGCATTCTGAACCTTTTCAATTAGTTCAAAGGAAGTAAAGACTTTATTATGATTCATGACCCTCACAAGCTTCAAATGTTTGATTTTTACAATCTGAAATGTCACCAATGTTATTTTTCAAACTAATTTTTTTTAAGCCAAAACTTAACTTTCCCATTTCAACTAGACAATGAAATTCATATTTACCCCTGTAAAAAAGGTTGTTTAGAAATCCCCAGTATCTTACTTTAGGAAACATGGATTTTTTCTTTTCAGGGAGGAGCTGGAAAAGATGTTTACTAGCATCCCTGCTGTATTTACTGGGATGTTGGGAGGAGAAGAACTCTCTCAGGCATACGCCAGTGGGGATGTTTTTGTGATGCCTTCAGAATCCGAGACACTTGGTCTTGTTGTTTTGGAGGCCATGTCATCAGGAATTCCTGTTGTGGCAGCTCGTGCTGGGGGGATACCAGATATAATTCCTCCAGAACAGGATGGCAAAACTGGGTTTCTCTTTAATCCAGGAGATCTTGATGACTGCTTGAGCAAGTTAGAGCCTTTGTTGGATAACCAAGAACTGAGAGAAACAATGGGCAAGGCAGCACGCCATGATATGGAGAAGTATGACTGGAAGGCAGCGACTAAGAAAATACGGAATGAACAATACAACGCTGCAATTTGGTTCTGGCGCAAGAAGAGAGCCCAGCTATTGAGACCTATCCAGTGGCTAGTAAAACGGCTCTTCCCATCTCCAGAAGTTTAACTGAAGAGGTGATGAAAGTTCGTCTGAAGAGGTAAATTATTGGGAAAAAAAGGGTTTTTTTTTTTTATTTTTTACAACCAACTTGCTGTAGTTCTTGTTGTGACAATCAATTAAATTACCATGTGCTCTATTAAATGTCGATAGAAATTAATTGGGTTTTAGGGTCAAAGATTTGATTGTCTTTATCATTTGATTATTTATTATTAGTTAATAACAAAAGGTATTTTCTCTCACATCCTTAAACTCTAACAGGTGGTGTTGTAATATTTATTTAGAACTTGAACTTCATGTTGAAAATTAATCGCTAGATTGAAGAATGCTGCAAGTAAGAAAATGGCAGTATCTTTTGGTGGTACGAGGAATATAGGAGATTGGCAAACAAATGGGAGTGAACGTGCTTATATTTAGCTTTCAATCAATCAGAGCTTATATTTTACTTGATTAGATCTAAACTCCAAGCCACATCACCTTATCCTCTCAACACTCTCCTCCGCTTGACTAAATCATTCTTGCTTTAATTTCTTTCTTCTCCCTTTTCAGCTTATTTCTATTTTGGTTTTCTGTAATTTATTATAATCTCTCTAAATAATTCATAGGGGGCTGGGAGGATAGACGGAGATGGAGATATGATTTCCATATTTTGTATTGCATGATAGTTGAATAGCTAAGGAAATGAAGCATTCTTATGGACTGCAAAAGTGATTTTTTTTAATCATTTTGGTTATTAATTTTATTTTTCACTTTCGATGCTCGAAATATATGAGTAATTAGACCATGCATTATCTATTTTTTTTTAAAAAAAATCATCGTCGAGTCCTTTTTTTTTTAATAGGCAAAGTGCTAGCCCACCCGGCTCGGGCATCTGATTTTTTTTTGCCCTTTATTATTTTTGTCAATTTAAATTGAAATTTAATAAAATAAGTTCATTTAAAATATATTTGGGATAATATTTTATTAAATTTTTTTTAATTTTTATTTTTTTAAATAAAATTATAATGTTCTTTTTATAATGCATTTTATTATTTTTTTCCTTTAATTTTATTCAATTTCTTTCTTGTGGATGCTTATTTTAGTATTGTGTAATTAAATAAAAAACATATATACTAAAAACTTTATTCAAAATATCATTGTTTTAATATTAATAAAAAAGTTGAAATGAAATATTCTTTTCCTTAAATTTATATTAAATTTCATTAAAATGAATGAATTAAAAATATATTTAGGATAGTATTTTATAACTACCATTCAATTTCTATTTTGTTTTCGAATCATATTATAGTATTCTTTTTATAATTGTCAGAGTTACGAAAACATGACTCTTTGAAATTAATCCCTAAAAATATGCTATTTCATTGATTTAGGAAAAACTTGAATGTTACTTAAATATTAATTTTAAAAATAGATGATTTCATCAAGTTTGAAAAAAAATAATTTTAATCCGTAAAAAATAAATGATTTTATCAATTTAGAAGAAATTTAACGTCAGTCCATAAAAAAAAAGACATCAAATTATATATTCATGATCAAAATGGGTCCTCTAAGAAAAAGACTTGTTGAAAAATATTATTTTCAAAGGTTTCGATATTGATCCCTAAAATGAGACATTGACTTAAATGATTCACAAAACAATGTTGGTCCCTAAAAACAAGACTTGTTGAAAATAATATATTGTTTGTGAAAAATTCAATTATCGATCCAAAAATAAAAATATATCAAATTATATATTTGTGAAAATAAGTCCCCTAAAAGGCTTGTAAAAAAAGATTATTTTATAAGATTTCAACATTAATAATTAAAAGGAGATATATCAACTTAAAGATTCGCAATACAATGTTAGTCTCTAAAAAAGGAGAGTTGTCGAGAACAAGATCGTTAGTGAAAAATTCAATATCGGTTTTTTAAAAAGGAGACATATTGAATTATTTATTCGTGAAAATTCAACATATATATATATATATATATATATATATATATATATATATATATATATATATATATATATCGGTCCTAAAAGAGAGACTAAAACAAAAGAATATTTATGTTTTCTATTTTTTTATGAGACTAGAAGGTCACACGAACATGAAGAGAAATTCGACTAAGCCCTAACTTAACATTCAAGGTTTTAAAGAAAGAAACCCTAGCTAGTTTATTTTGTTCAAGTCATAATTAACTGCTTTCCCTCACAAAACCACATGAATTGTTCTTCTTTTCGTGGTTGAAGACCAAACCAAAAGAAACTTTAGCATTTCAGTCCACATGATTTAATCCTTTTTTGAAGCTATTGGTTTGTCTGCCGAAATAGCGAGTTTGCAACAACAAAGCATGAAGGCCGGATCTGCCATCGATCTTCTTTTATTTCTTACATATGCTTATGCTAAATATTTCGTTGACAAACCAAGCTACCACAAAATACTTTGATTCTTTCAGAAAAGCGATGAAGAAACTGCCATTTACGTACTAACTAGCCTTTAGTTTCTTAAAGAAGATGAATTGACAGATTTGGCATGAACGATGAAGAACACTAACTGAAACTCCCTTTTTTTTTAAAAAAAAAAAAACTCAAAACCTTAATGTTGGACATGGACTGTTTGTTAAGTAATATTTATCTAGTTTTATTTATTAAGGGTAGAATAATATTTTCAGTTTAATCTATATATAATTCATTTGTATTTAAGTTAACTTAAGCATTCATAATAAACATATTATTCAGAATTCTAACCTCCTTTTATGTTTCATCTTAATTACTTTAACATGGTATCAGAGGCTAGTTGATCGAACCCTTGGCTTGTTAATTTTATGGAACTCGTTGCCCTTGTAGAAATCATGTTCATCAATGTCAGAGCCACTGCTCGTATCAAAATCATTATCATCATCCACTTCATTCCTTGTAGGATGTTCCAGCACGTTCAATGCATTCATTTGAAGCTTAACTTTAGATTTATTTTTTCAAAACATCAGACATGGGTTGTTTGACCTATTAAAAGATGGAGGATGAAGATCAGGTTTTGTGCTTGCGGCTGAAGAATTAATATCTGAAACTTTATTTTAATTCTTCAGCTTTTGCAATTTGGTATTTGAGTTAAGTTTCTGGAAAAAAAAAAGGGAGTGATATTTTGTTTTTTGCTTCTGCAAAATTTGGTATTTCGACTTTCCTTCAACTTCTGCAATTTGATATTTCTGTTCTATCTCTGCAATTATTTTGGTATTTCTTCTTCTCTTCAGTTTCTACAATTTGGTATTTGCGTTCAATTTCTGCAAAAAAAAATAAAAAATGGAGTGATATTTTGTCTTCCGCTTCTGCAAAATCTGGTATTTTGACGGTCCTTTAGCTTCTATAATTTGGTATTTCTGTCTGTCTCTGCAATTGTTTTGGTATTTCATCTTCTCTTCAGTTTCTACAATTTGGTATCAGCTTCTGTAATTTGGTATTTCTGTTCTGTCTTTGCAATTGTTTTGGTATTTTGTCTTCTCTTCAGTTTCTACAATTTGGTATTTGAGTTAAGTTTCTGCAAAAAAAAAAGGGAGTGATATTTTGTTTTCTGCTTCTGCAAAATTTGGTATTTCGACTTTCCTTCAACTTCTGCAATTTGATATTTCTGTTCTATCTCTGCAATTATTTTGGTATTTCTTCTTCTCTTCAGTTTCTACAATTTGGTATTTGCGTTCAATTTCTGCAAAAAAAAATAAAAAATGGAGTGATATTTTGTCTTCCGCTTCTGCAAAATCTGGTATTTTGACGGTCCTTTAGCTTCTATAATTTGGTATTTCTGTCTGTCTCTGCAATTGTTTTGGTATTTCATCTTCTCTTCAGTTTCTACAATTTGGTATCAGCTTCTGTAATTTGGTATTTCTGTTCTGTCTTTGCAATTGTTTTGGTATTTTGTCTTCTCTTCAGTTTCTACAATTTGGTATTTGAGTTAAGTTTCTGCAAAAAAAAATTTTGGAGTGATATTTTGTCTTCCGCTTCTACAAAATCTGGTATTTAGACTTTCCTTCAGCTTCTGTCATGGCATTTACTACCAAATAGATTGTTTGGTTACGTTGGTTACTTGCTGCTGATATGAAAGTTTTCTTTTCTCATCCTACTCCTATGAATTGTGACAACCAGAGTTCTATTCAGATTGCTCACAACTCGCTTTTTTATGAGCGAACTAAGCACATTGAGATCGATTGTCATCTTACTCGTCATCATCTCAAGTATGGCACCATTACTTTGCCTTTTGTTCATTCTTCATTGCAGATTTCTTTACCAAAACGCATTTCATATCTCGTTTTCATTTTCTAGTTGGCAAACTTTTGATGCTTGTAGATATCGCATCGTGAGTTTGAGGGGAGATGTTAAGTAATATTTATCTAGTTTTATTTATTAAGGGTAGAATAGTATTTTCAGTTTAACCTATATATAATTCCTTTGTATTCAGGTTAATTTAAGCATTCATAATAAACATATTATTCAGAATTCTAGCCTCCTTTTATGTTTTATCTCAATTACTTTAACACTGTCCACCCTTGTAAAACTAGATCTTTTATTCAATTTCGCCTTCTTTAGGTTTAAAGGTTTTTTTTTCCTCACAGAAACTAAAAGCTACAACACATGTGGCTATCTTTTTTCTTTTTTCAAAAAAAAAAAAAATCATGCCCCAAAACGAACTTATCTTCCCCTTTAAAGTTACAGGTTTTATTAAAAAAAAACTGAAGCTTGTATGACAGTAAAAGGAAAAGCATCAAACTGCATGTTCTTGGTTTGGAGAATAAAACTGTTTTTATTTGATAAATAAGGGAGATATTTTCTGCCATTCTTGGCATTTTGATGGAGGAGAACATGTTGTCAAAACTGCTTCCTCAAGCAAGTGTCTTGCAACAACTCCTTCAAGTATTATGTCAGTAATGTATGTAAGCAAGTAAGACATGACTGCAAAACAAAATCTTAGACAGTAACCATAAGAAAATTCTGCCAATGTTTATGCTTCATATTTGACAATTTCGATTGCTTTTTCATGAATCAGTTTCGTGCTAAGGGGAGAGGAGAAAAAGATGTCATTTGCACACTACAAATTGCAGATGACAAGTGCAGAAAGTGTTGAACATAAGATAACAATAGAGAATCATACCTGATGTGGATTTTTGGACCTTCTTTTTTCCCCACCTTTTTCGTTGTTGTTTGCCAAAGGCTTCGGGTACCTCCCCTTTCTTTCTCCTTTTCTTGTTTCCTCTTTATCTTCTTTACAATGTTAATTTACTCTTGCAGTTAAGTCCCTAACTAGTCGAACAATTGTTCAATCTTGAAGAACAAACCATACGATGCATCATTCATCCCTTTTAATTATTTTTTCTTAAATGGAATGACGTTGTTTTGGGATAATTTCATTTGGGTTCTTGAATTTCAGCGCCTTTTCAATTATAATCCTTGGTTTCAAGAATTCTCAATTTGGATCCAATTGCTCTTTTAACTTCAAATTTATTTCAATTTAGTCCCTAATCCTCTATGATTTTCATCCTCAACTTTGGTCGTTTCTTCTATTTTGGTCCTTGTCCATCCAATTTGTCGCGGGGGGCACGACGTCGTCTGGCGACAGCGGAGGCTCTTGTTGTGCCTCCTGGTGTGAGGTGTTGTGCGCTGGGAAGATTTTTTGGATTTAATCATAAAATTATGATTAAGGTTCAGGAGTCGCCACCTAGTATTATGGTCACTAGGAATCTATGGTTTGTGAGAGTCTGAGAAAGGGACTGGTTGTGCAAGGGAAAGATGCATCACCCCAGTGCACCCTACCTAAAGGTAAACTGCATTGTTGTTTGATTGTTTTTTCCTAGGTCGAGTTTCTATTCGTTGGTCTTTTCTAAGGCTCCAAGCAGATCTCTCTTCATGAGAGAGTCTCTACCTTATCGGGTTAAATCCTAACCGTTCTAAAATCTGAATTTTTAGCATCGCATTTTTACACCTTGTATCTTTAATACTTGAGGGTGTACTTTATTATGTAATTTTACACCTCACAAATATTAAAGTCTATATCTGGATCCTAAAAAAAAGATTGGAAAAAGTTTTTTGACATGTTGGCCAAATACTAATGGATAAATATCATAAACTGGTTACGATATCCATTTTTTATTTTTTTAAACATGAAAAAGATGTAATTTTTGATTTTATGAAGATATGCTTGAAAAAATTTTAGGATTTGGCCTTATGCAATAAAATTTTTTTTCCTTCTGAAAATGTTTTGAAAATTTATTTTTTTTGAAATATTTTGGAGAAAACCAGGTATTTTAATACCGGAGTTGTATTTTACAATGTAAATATACAACCAGATATTATGCAAAATTGGTAGAAAAATATTTGAGAAAATCACATTTTTTTTAAAATGATTTTTGAAATTTTTTGAATTTTTTTTTAAATGGGGGCCGGGCCAGATAAATGGTTGAGCCAAAACTGGCCCAGCCCAAAGCTAAGTTAATTATTTTGGTTGCTATATGCAGAATGAATTCTGTATGCAGCGATAGCAGCATTGAGCAACATGGGCGGTTGACACAAGGCAAGGATGGAGAACCACCTAAGGCAGTGAGGGCCTGTGGTCGTGCTGGTAGCAGCGTTGATGGAGAGCTTGGCCGCCGGAGTTTCTACTGCGCAGGAAGAAGAAGTTTGCAGAGGAGAGAGAAAGGCTGGAAGGAGAAGGGAGAGAGAGTCATGGTGGCTGCTTGGTGGTTGTGCTGGCTTCCTGTGGTGGAGCTAGTGTTCGTGGTGATGTATAGGCTGGGTTTGTTGGTGTTCTCGCCGGAGAAGGCAGCTGTGGAGAGGTGGAGAGAGCTGTAGAAGGTTGACGGGGAAATAAGGAAAATAAAAACAGGGGGGAGGCTGGTTTTTTGCGATATTTGGACTCGATGTTCTCCTCCCTCAGGCCATGAAATCCACCTTTATTTATAGGCGGTGGAAGAGGGCAATCTTGTCTACACAGGGGAAAAATTTTCAGCCCTTGATTCGGTTGGAAAGGATCCCAACCGTTAGCTCAAAGTAGGCATGGTGCACTATCAAATCTGCAGAAAAAGCTGCATGAGGTGGCATGTTTAGGTCGACGCCGGCGCTGATTAATTGTCATTCAGACTAAACTATTGATATGGAACTGTAGAGAAACTGCAGAGGATCATTTTCGTGCAAGTTTGGTTAAATTTGATGGACGTTAGGTGCATTAAATGCACCTGCAAAGGAGGTGACTTGACCAGTTTTTCCAGAAAAATAAAAAAGAAGATGAACAATACCAAAGTTCTGATTTCGGCCAAAGTTCATTTCAGTCCTTTCTCTTTCAATTTCTTTCAATATAATCCCTAATTGACCCTAAACTTTTGCAATTAAGCCCCCTGATGAATTTCAATTGCAGCCCCGAAGTTACGCGCCTTTTACAATACGATCGCTGGTCTCGGATTTTGTCAATTAAACCCCTAATTGACCATTAAACTTTCAATTTCTTCAATTTCACCCTGGTTTTTTTGTCAATTAAGGCCCTAAAGTCTGACACTTTTTACAGATTGGTCCTTGGCTGTCAATTTCTTCAATTTAACCCCTAATTGACCCCAAAACTTCAATTTTCTTGCAATTTTCCCCTGATTTCAATATATTAACATGGTAAAAATTAAATTTGGTCTCTTAAAATTCCAATCTCCTCAATTAAGCCCAAATTAGGCTCCTAAACTTAATGTTTCACCAATTAAGCCCAAAATAAAATTAATTTGACCCATTTAAAGTATAATTAAGTCCTTACACTTAATTAAATCCTTCAATTTGACCCAAATTAATTCTTTAACATAATTAAAATTTAATTTGGCCCATGATTAAATCAAATTGGCCTATTAAAAATTTAATTATGTCATCAGACTTAATTTTTATGCAAATTCGTCTAATAATCATTTAATTTGACATTGAATTTGCATTTTCTCTCTATTTTGGGGCATAATGGAGTACAATTAGGTCTTCAATTTCCTCCAAAAATTGCAGCTTGATTTCCTGGTCTGTTTTCTCCACATTGCCAGCCTTTATTTTATTTTTTGATTTTTATTTTGAAAAAAAAAAAGAAATTTTAGGGAAAACCCAAAATTGGGTTATGACAGTTTCCCCCCTCAGCGTTGTAAAGAAAAAGAAGAATGAAAGATGATGGACTCATCATATTTAGAAATGATGAATCCTTTTGAGGGCTAGAAAGCGCACTCAAAGTAAAAACTGGAAGATTTTTCTTTTGCAAATTCAGAGATTTTGAAGTGGTCGAATTGTCATGGGTGACCAACCTAGAGAAAATTAAAATTTTGTTTTTGAGATGGTCTTATTGTAATGAGCGACCTACCCGGGTGAAAAATGCAACGATTTTTCGGAGATTTTTTCAAAATGGTGAAAAATACAAAGATCTTTCAAAGTGGTCTTGTTGTAATGGATGACCTGCATAGGTTTTTCAAAGTGATGAAAAATACAAAGATTTTTCAAAGTGGTCTTGTTATAATGGGCGACCTACCCAGGTGAAAAACACAAAGATTTTTCAAAGAGGTGAAAAATACGAAGATTTTTCAAAGTGGTGAGAAATGCAAAGATTTCTCAAAATGGTTTCATTGTAATGGGCACCTGGCCCAAATGGAAGATGAAAAGAGTTTTCAAAGAGCTCTGATTGTGATGGGTGACCTACCTATGTGAAAAAAATGAAATGTCTTGAAGGAATGACATGATATGACTCAAAAACATATTATTCAAGAGACGGGAGCTCATATGAGCGTTTGAAAAGAGATAGGACTTGAAGGGGAGCGTTGGCTGAAAAGCGCATTTGATAAGAGATAGGGTTAGAAAACGCACTATCTAAGAGGTGAGGGCTCAAAGGCGCACTCAAAAGGAGGTAGGGTTAGAAAACGTACTACCTATAAGGTGAGGACTCGAAGGCGCACTCGAAAGGAGGCAGGGTTAGAAAATGCATTACCCAAGAGGTGAGGGCTCGAAGGCACACTAGAAAGGAGGCAGGGTTAGTAAACGCTCTACCCAAGAGGTGAGGGCTCGAAGGCGTACTCGAAAGCAGGCAGGGTTAGAAAACACAATACCCAATATGTTCAAGGGCTCTAAGGCACACTCAAAAGGAGGCAGGGTTAGAAAACACACTACCCAAGGTGGTCGAGGGCTCTAAAGCGCACTCAAAGGGAAAAAGGTTGGGCTATAAAACGCATTAGCTGATATGGTTGAGGGCTCAACATCCCGCTCAAAAAGAGATGACGGCGAGACACCGATTTAAAAGTAATGCATCATGATCAATATGCATGTATACTTACCCGAGAAATATAGGTCCCTTTTCTTCATGGAGTTTTCCTTTTCTCAAAAGTTTGAGTCTCTGATAGTAAGCTTTGATGGCTCTTCTGCTCTTGCTTACTCGAATCATATCTTGTGATTTTGACCTCTAAAAGGGTATAATATCAGCATACTTCTTTGTCCACAAACCTTTATCTGAAGGATTGTGAGCTTCGCTCAACATTTTCTGTTTTCTTAGAAGAGGAATCATGGAGCCAGCCCTATGTGTTTTGGTGGATTGCCCCCCCCAGTTTGATCAAGTCTCCAAGTGTTCAATTTGGGTTTTCCTTCGGGATGAGGCTATGTGGAAGAAGATTTGGTTATTTACAAGGAGTTGTTTTCATGAAGAATTTTTAGAATTTCAAAGCTATTCCGAAAAATCATTTTGATGTTTGTTCAAAGCAAACTTGTTCTGAATAATTCAAGCGATTCTCATAGATAGGTTTGCATGAGTATTGAAAAATTTTATTTTGCTTTTGGTGAAGTGAAGTGATGTTTGATTGGTCAAAAGGGTTCAAGCTTCAATTTAAGGGTTTCAAAGAACCAATTTTCAAAGCATTCATTTTGCTTGTATGAATAATGACTTGTTTCACATGGGAAAGCAAAGCCTGCCGATCCCGATTACTTGCCTTTGATCAGAAAGGGCTTGATTGGGCACGTAACATAGGCTTTGGCTCTTGGCTATGAAGAAAAAGGATATTTATAGGCTCAAAAGGTGTTTAAGGGACTTTAAGACTAAGGATCACTAGTGCTTATACCCCAAACTCTTTTTTTTTGGTCCATGAATTTATGGACCTTGGAATTGATTTGCAAAATGGTCCATGATGCCCCCTAATGTTGGGCTTTTTCTTCTTTTGGTTTTGAGCATCATTATATTAGTGATTTTTGTGGCACGCTCAAATATTTTTGGAACTCTTTCAGGCCCCCCAGCTTTGTTTGAGCACTTCTGATCATTGAGGATTTTCTTTCATACCCTTCAGGGTTGTTTGGGCATTTTTAGTCATTAATGATTTTTTTGCACTTGCCCCCCAATATAGGGTGGGATCCTAGCCAAGGTTATTTTTCAAGAAAAATGCATTAGGCTCAAAAAGGGACTGCAAGGGATTTTTTTTAGAATTTGTGAAAGGATGATTAAAGATGGTCTCTCTTCATTTCAAATGCATGCATTCAGAATCGACAAGCTTTGCTTTCTCATATGCGAATATGCAAGATGGTTTCTCATTATTCATGTAGTCAAAACTCAGCTTTGAAGTTATCTCATGGTGTTCGGGTTCTCTTTCAGGTTTCTTAAGTGTTAGGATATCACTTGAATTTTCAGAACTTGTTCATTAGAACAAACACCAATTTGATTTTTGTTTTTGTATTAAAACTTTGATTTCCCAAAAATCCTTGTGAAAACATGGGGTCATGCTTGTTTTTTTGGGAGAGAAAAAAAAGGGAAAACACCAAAGAATTCTTGGTGCAATGGTTTTATGAGTAAAAGGTGTGTTCAGTATGTTATTTGCATGAAGGCATATCATGAACACAGAAAAATACATGATTTTATTAACAGGGAAAGCTCATTTGACAGAGAAAGTCTTGTGACATTATGAGCTAAATTGCCACCAAAACTAAAATAGGTTGAAACAGACATGATCAAACGAAAGGAAATAATTGGATAGGCTCCATCTTCCCCTTCTATAGCAGAACTTTATCCTCTATCCTTGAGAGTGCACATTGTCTTCTTCACACCTTACTCTTGCCATTAGTGCCTTGAGATTTTCGGAGCATTCTGCCTCCAGTGCATTCACCGATCCACTACCTGAGGCATCATTAGGTAGAGGGTTCGAACTCACGTTTAGAGTTCCTTTGAAGGTTATCCATCCAGCTTTAATCAAATGCATGAGCCTCTTCTTGAAGGCACTATAAGTATGAATGTTGTGTCCCGCGGCGCCAGCATGGTACTCACAAGTGAGGTCGGGCTTGTACCAGTTGGGGTAAGGTGGTTGTAGAGGTGTCAAGGGTTCTGGAGCTATATGCCCGATGCTTAATAGCTTTTGGTAAATCTCATTTAAAGGCAGCGGTAGTGGAGGTAGTTGTTCTTGGACTCTTTGGTGTTTGGTTTGAGGCTCAGGTTTTCTTGTGGGGAATGTAGGGTTGAGATTGATGTTAGAAATTTGGGGTGAATAGGATGGAGTGTGATAGTTCTGAAATAGGTTCTTCCTACCCCTATATCCACTTTCAACATAGTCGACCTCTTTCCTTTTACCTTTGAAGCCCCTTTTTTCCGCATGTGCAGAGATTCTACCATTTTTTACTCCTTGCTTTATGCGCTCAGCTACTGCCACAGCATCAGTAAATTGCTGGGCCGAACTACCCATCACATGCTCGTAGTATGGGTCCTTGAGCGTGTTGGCAAATAGAGTGACCATCTCTTTGTCCAAAAGTGGGGGATGTACCTGAGCAAGTAGGTCTCTCCACCTTTGAGCATATTCCCTTATGCTTTCCTTATCCCTTTTCTCTAGGTTGGACAGACTGGTTCTATCAGGAGCAATGTCTATATTGTCCTTGTATTACTTGACAAAAGCATCCACCAAGTTTTTCCATTTTCGGATCTTTGTGTTGTCCAATCTCATATACCAGCTCAATACCGCTCCACTTAAGCTATCTTGGAAAAAATGTATCGGTAGTTTTTCATCGTGTACCACTTCTGCCATTTTATTGCAATAGGATTTGAGATGAGTTATGGGGTATTGTGTTCCAGTATATTTGATGAATTCAGGAACACGGAACTCTTTCGGGACAACTACATTTGGGACCAGACACATTTCTACTGCATGTATTGGATCGTACAAGTCTGCCCCTTCAATGGCTCTAATTCGGGCTTCCAACGCTGCCATCTTATCTTGATCAATGCCATTAGATGACTTGGTCTTGTGGGACTCATTGGCAACTAGATCTATGATTGCAGGGGCTGGTGCCGGTGGCATTGAGTGCACAAATGCTGAATTGTATGGAGGTTCTTGACCATGTTCACTTATTGTTTCTTCGGGTTGAGCTGTTGCCGGAGGCTGAACAAAAATAGCTGGCCGGTTGGAAGGACCTTCACCAGAGGCATTTCTAAGTGTCTGCTCGAGTAAGCTAGTGAGGCGAGCCACACTTGCTTTCAGAGACTCTAACTCTTCTTGGAAATGGGCGTCACGGTGAGCACGCTCTTCACCTTCCATGTTTCTTGCTCGGAGTCGGGTGTTGTAGGCTCTTTGGGGACCTATATTTCAACCTAATAGAAATACGTATATTATTTACAATGGATTGATGTATGTGTATGGATGCATGTACATGAATGGCAAAAACCCATGCAGAAAGACTATGGAGGGAGTTCATGCTCTAAAGGAAGGTTCTAGGTCATTACATGATAGGTAGGCTTTCTACCTAGTCTTAAAGGGTCTATGAACTGCCTAGTGACCACCTCACATGAAGGTAGTATAAAGGTTTACAAGGAATGGTTAGGGCACAGTGTGACCGCCATTATCGAGTAAACACTCAGCTCATAGTTGGATGTTTCACGAATCTGAACCCCGACTGAAAGTCATGAGGCAGACCGCTACTCCCCACCTAACCTAGAATTGGGTTTTATTAAAATGCAATGCTAAAGCAAAACTGCGAGCTAAAATTAAAGACCAACAAAAAAGAAAACAATCAAACAATCAAGGCTTAGTCCGACTAGTCAAGGTTGTCCCCGGCGGAGTCGCCATCCTGTCGTTGGGGGCGCGATGTTGTCTGGCAATGGCAGAGGCTCTTGTCGTGCCTCCTGGTGTGAGGTGTTGTGTGCTGGGAAGATTTTTTGGATTTAATCATTAAATTATGATTAAGGTTCAGGAGTCGCCACCTAGTATTATGGTCACCTAGGCTGGTGGCGGCGTTGATGGAGAGCTTGGCCGCCGAAGTTGCTACTGCGCAGGAAGAAGAAGTTTGCAAAGGAGAGGGAAAGGCCGGAAGGAGAAGAGAGAGAGAGTCATGGTGGCTGCTCGGTGGTTGTGTTGGCTTCCTGTTGTGGAGCTAGTGTTCGTGGTGGTGTATAGACTGGATTTGTTGGTATTCTCGCCGGAGAAGGCAGCTGTGGAGAGGTGGAGAGACCTGCAGAAGGCTGATGGGGAAAGAAGGAAAATGGAAACACGGGGGAAGCTGTTTTTTGTGATTTTTGGACCCGATGTTCTCCTCCATCAGGCCATGAAATCCACCTCTATTTATAGACGGTGGAAGAGGGCAATCTTGTCTACACAGGGGAAAAATTTTCAGCCCTTGATTCGGTTGGGAAGGATCCCAACCGTTGGCTCAAAGTAGGCATGGTGCACTGTCAAATCTGCAGAAAAAGCTGCTTGAGTTGGCATGTTTAGGCCGACGCTGGCGCCGATTAATTGTCATTCAAACTGAACTATTGATAAGGAACTGTAGAGGAACTGCAGAGGATCATTTTCGTGCAAGTTTAGTTAAATTTGGTGGACATTAGGTGCATTAAATGCACCTAAAAAGGAGGTGACTGGACCAGTTTTTCCGGAAAAATAAAGAAGAAGATGAACAGTACCAAAGTTCATTTCAGTCCTTCCTCTTTCAATTTATTTCAATAGAACCCCTAATTGACCGTAAAATTTTGCAATTAAACCCCCTGATGAATTTCAATTGCAGCCCTGAAGTTACACGCCTTTTACAATATAATCCTTGGTCTTGAATTTTGTCAATTTAATCCCTAATTGACCATTAAACTTTCAATTTCTTCAATTTCACCCTGGTTGTTTTGTCAATTAAGCCCCTAAAGTCTGATGCCTTTTGCAGATTGGTCCTTGGCTGTCAATTTCTTCAATTTAACCCCTAATTGATCCTAAAACTTCAATTTTCTTGCAATTTTCCCCCTGATTTCAATATATTAACATGGTAAAAATTAAATTTGATCTCTTAAAATTCCAATCTCCTCAATTAAGCCCAAATTAGGCTCCCAAACTTATTTTTTCACCAATTAAGTCCCAAATAAAATTAATTTGACCCATTTAAAATATAATTAAGTCCTTACACTTAATTAAATCCTTTAATTGGACCCAAATTAATTCTTAAACATAATTAAAATTTAATTTGGCCCATGATGAAATCAAATTGGCCTATTAAAAATTTAATTATGTCATCAGACTTAATTTTTATGCAAATTCGTCTAATAAACATTTAATTTGACCTTGAATTTGTATTTTCTCTCTATTTTGGGGCATAATGGGGTACAATTAGGTCTTTAATTTCCTCCAACAATTGCAGCTTGATTTCCCGGTCTGCTTTCTCCACGTTGCTAGCCTTTATTTTATTTTTTGATTTTTATTTTGAAAAAAAATGAACTTTTGGGGAATAACCTAGAATTGGGTTATGACACAATTTGTGCAATTTTAACCAATTTTCTCCTAAACCTTAACTTCAATTAGGCCTCTAATTGAATGAATTGGACTTCCAAACATTACCATCTTTTCCATTTTGATCCTTGATCTTTCAACTACTTTAATTGTGATCAATTTCAACTTTTTTTTTTCAATTAATACCCCCTAATTGTTCCTTAAAATTATCTTTAACCTTTTTTGTGTAACTGCTCTGGCTAGTCTTTAATTTTTGAAAAATTATTATTCGATTGATTTTATTGCTAATTGTGTTTTTTTTTTCTTTTTTTTTTGTGATTTTGGTTATTTTTAACAATTTTCTTTTAAAGAAAAAGAAATGCCAAATTTTATATACAAAAATATTTGTGCAATTTATTTTTTGTTTCTAAAGGAGGTAAAAAGTAGGTTATGACAATATTATTAGCAAACGCTTTTTCTATACAAACATTAATAAAAAAAAATTTCTTAGATTCTATTCAATCTCTTTCATATAGAATTCTATTTTTAGTATCATATATTGAATGAAAAATAGATTAAAAAATCATTAAACCTAAAAAAACCTACGATCCAGGTCACGAATTTTGATACTTAACCTGGGTTGATCTAAATTGATCAAAAACATCATTGTCTAGATATAAAAAAGGTAAAACAACACCATCATCAAATATTTCCTTTTTAAATTCAAACCTGGTTTCGAACAAGCGAATTGAGTTGGGTTGGAACACGCTAGGTCGACCAAGTCGTATTAGATGAGCTCCAATTCGATTTAATTTGAAGCCCAACCCATGCAAGGACTTGGTCTATCTTGTTTTCAATTTTTAATTGAAATTCATTAAAATAAATTTATTTAAAATGTATTTGAGATATTATTTTATAAAATATCTTTCAATTTTACTTTACTTTTGAATAATATTATAATAATTTTTTTTCTAATATTAGGAAGAATTCTTTTTGTATAACCTTTCATCATATTTTTTTTGGATTTTTTCTAAATTTTATTCGATTGCTTTCTAGTGTGTGTCTATTTTTATTTTTATATTATTAAATAAATTATTGATTCTAAAAAGTGATAGCGATGTTATTAAACTTAACTAGATCAATGACCCACGCTAGGTCGACCAAGTCGTATTAGATGTGCTCCAATTCGATTTAATTTGAAGCCCAACCCATGCAAGGACTTGGTCTATCTTGTTTTCAATTTTTAATTGAAATTCATTAAAATAAATTTATTTAAAATGTATTTGAGATATTATTTTATAAAATATCTTTCAATTTTACTTTACTTTTGAATAATATTATAATAATTTTTTTTCTAATATTAGGAAGAATTCTTTTTGTATAACCTTTCATCATATTTTTTTTGGATTTTTTCTAAATTTTATTCGATTGCTTTCTAGTGTGTGTCTATTTTTATTTTTATATTATTAAATAAATTATTGATTCTAAAAAGTGATAGCGATGTTATTAAACTTAACTAGATCAATGACCCATGTGACGGATTTAGTGGATTAACCCTAGTTGCTCTGAGTCAATCAAAAAATGTTATCATCTCAAAACCTAAAGGTTAAAACAACAACGTATTGACAATTTTTTTAGTCAAATTAAGTCTTCACCAGGTTGACCTTGTCATATTTGGATATGTCAGGTCGAACATGTCATATTAGACCAACTCTAATATAATTTAATTTGAAATTCGGATAAGACAAGGGGCTAAACAATGAGCCATGTCGAGGGTCAGAGTCAAGTTAATAAGAATAAGAGAGTTATAGTAGCATATTATTTTGTTTCAAATGAATTTGAATTATTAGTTTTTTTAA
>Ga0325404_1001504_pt1 | contig 24687 bp, 11 predicted proteins | sample PopdelMetagenome_18_FD_205664 | JGI IMG/M metagenome (GOLD analysis project Ga0325404, IMG submission 205664) | Populus deltoides microbial communities from Bellville, Georgia, United States - Xylem-Control-R1 | ecosystem: Host-associated > Plants > Phyllosphere > Stem > Wood/Secondary xylem...
CAATTCCTAAAAAAAATAGGTCACTTTTATTTTTCATTTCTTCAACATATACAATCCTACATTACATAAAATAAGCTTTATAAATCACTCATCATCCATATACTACCTTATTAACACTTTATTTTTAATATCAAGACTTTGAACCTATTTTAAAATAATCCAATAAAGATAAAAAAAAAACTAAATTAAGAAAATATTAGAAGTATATTAAAATTCATCAAATGAGATATTTAGTTATCTTTCTAAACGAAAACTTTTATTATTGTTTTAGATTAGCTTAAACTTATTTGAATGAAAGGATTTTTCTAACCTACATTTGATATTGTAAAGTGGACTCAAACTAAAGTATAGTGATGAAGGAATATTGTCTCAAAACTAGCCACTTGAAAGTGGGCTTAAAACTAAACCTATTAATGGTCCAAATATGCTCAAAATCAAGCCTAATGCTAAATAAAAATAAGTTCAAATCATGAAACTCATCATTCAAATAAAGTGGGCTAAGGTTACGCCTAAGGAGCCTAGTCCATTTTCTTTTTTCATGTTTTAAGCAATTCTCCCTTTCAATGTTGATATAAATCCTTACCATTATGGAGCCCACCAAACAATGTTAAAATACACTTATACCATAGGCATGCCCATTTGAACATCCCATTATGTAGTAAAGAGTGTAGTCATCAACTTGAATGTCTTGTCTTATAAGTTAAAAGTACAACCACCTATTCGAACATTTTATTTTATAAACTGGTTGTGTGGTTGTCTACAATAAAGGTAATTATGCTTCATGATTCTTCTTATGGGTAGGATACATAGTATGTTTGCATCCCTTCTCCTCATCATGCAAAATCATGTGATACATGAGTGTTTAAATACTCAATAATCATTATGAGCATGCTATGCTCATTTTTACTTAAAACTATATATAAAAGAACATTATCTTGCATTCCATATTCTCATTTGACACATTAAATTACTCGTACATATTTGGTAACCTAGTTATCGGAGGGTCCTCTATCTTATATAAGGAACTTTTTTTGTAAGAGATTTTTGTTTAACTAAGTCCATTAACTAGTTGTGGAAAACCCATGATTATTAAAAGTTTGTTGTAGGCTTTATCAGTAGCGTTGCTTGTGCAGAATTAAAGAAAAGATAGTTCATTTCCTTTCCTTCTTATATATTTATAGTTTTTTTCATGGTTAACAACCTAAAAACGCTTTCATGGTAAAGTTATTGATCTCCCTATAGGTCTTCTAGTATGCCCTCCAAAAACCTTTAACAACTAGCCTTGTAAATAAGCGTATATAAGAACAACTAACCTTTGACAACCTTTATTAGATCCTTACTATGGTTATTATAGCTATACAAGAACAATTTAAAGCCATGCCTTTCCATTACTAAATGGCTTAACTACAAGCTCTACCACCTACACCATCAAACACATGTTTACAACTCTAATTTCTAAAATAGGTAGATCGAAATGACATGCAAGAGAGTAGGCAAAAGCGTCATCACTTGTAAACTCTATTTAGAAGCCACTCTCTCTATCGCCAGGAACACTCTCAAACTAGGTATTTCATCATTTAATCTTTAAAAGTCTAGAAATAAAGCATAAACTAGTCATAGATATACAAGTGATCATCTTCATCGCTCCTCCTTAGAATCTTACTTGGTAGTCTTGAGTAAAAAAACCTTGACATGAGGTAAGACTTATGATTATACGAAGTGCTAAGGATGAATATAGCCTTAACTAAGAGGAGACTATTTAATATATAAATGAGTATTGGACATCTATCTTTTTAAGGATTTTATCCTTAAGAATATAACCTTGGATAACTATAATGAGCTCGTGAACCCAGAGGAACATATACAAAACATATGAAATAGCCTAGAACTCGTTCTATGAGATAGCAAGGTATGTGCAAGACCCTTTTGAGCATGTTTCATAGATTCGTCTAAGCATGGTATCATAGAATTTTTTTTTAAAAATGAACCAGTACAGACATAAAGAAAAAGTCAAAACTTTGAGGACCCCTATCTCCCATCATAAGAGGTGATGGATGACATCGCTTATATAGGAAGGAAGGCAAAGAAGCAACATACTTTGAGTGGTGGTTAAAGTGCCTCTACCCCTCGTAGGCACATGTAAATATGCATTACAACCCTGGCAACTCTTCTGCGTGTGTCTAATACATGTTATCATTTTCATAATTGATACTAGTCATTTTCGCTTAACTCTAGCATCTTTGAAGGTCAATTTTAAACCCCTAATATATTTTTGAACAATTTTAATATATTATTAAATTTTTTATGACAAAATATTGATTATTGTTGATAATTTTTAATTTATTATGAATTATTATAAATATTTAAAGTGTTAGGATCCATACCATTATATGATAACCTTGGGGGTATGAAGTTGTCGAGGAATTGTTTTAGGTTGAATAAGGATTGAAATAAATACCCTACGATGGGTTGGGAGGATAGGAATTGATTTTGGTTTATTTAAGGTGTATTGGTTTAGTCTTGGAATGAAATTTGATATGTGTTGATATGTTGTCTGTGGATATTGTTTTTGATTTGTTATGTGGTGTGGTGATATTGTTTTTATTTGTTATGTTGATATTTATTTTTTATATGTTATTTGTATATGGATGTTGTTTTTTATTTTCCATGTAGTGTGTTCATGGTTTTAATATACAATTTCTTTGTGTATTAATTGCTTTATTACTCATGAATCCATCTAAAATAAATGAACCATCTTTGGGTGTTGTCCTATATTAATAATGAGCGAGTAATAAATTGATCAATACGTGATTTTATTGTGTTTGAAAATATTATTTTCAAGATATGTTTCCTTGCAATTTAGTTATATACTAGTCGCTTTATTATTTGTAAATTCATTGGGCATTGTCTTAGGTTAATAATGATTGGGTAACAAATTGATTGGTACTTAACTTTACTACGTTCAAAAATATTTTTTTAAATATATGTTTCCTTACAATTTTTTTGTGTATTAGTCACTTTATTATCTTTAAATTCACCTAGGATAATTGAGTTATCAATGGGAATTGGCCTAGAATAATGATGAATGAGTAATAAATTAATTAATACATTACTTTACTATTTTTAAAAATGTTTTTTTATATATGTTTCCTTATAATTTTATTGTATATTAGTCGCTTTATTATTTATAAATCCACTTAGGATAAATGAATCATTTTTGGGCAGTGTCCTAAGTTAACGATGAGTGGATAATAAATTAATTAATATTTCATTTTATTATTTTATTGTATTAAAAATATTTTTAAAATATCATTATTTTTATGTAATTTTGGTTTTTCGAATATAATAATAATGTTTTTTTTTCTTTTATGAATTTGGACTCATGGGATTGATGGTGTCCTTAACAATATATTTCTAAACTATTATTCTAGTTATCTACTTAGTTGTTTCCAATAAGCGGATTCACTTATAGTGGCCACATTGTTTTTAAATTATAAAAAGTAAATAGTTATAAGACCTTTTACATTATTTTTTTAATCATAGATTTATTTATAAGTATTCATTTGTTATTCAAATTCTAATATTCTATGATGTGTTTGAGTTTATTTTGTACCTGTTTTTCTAGGATCTCTTTCTTTGATCAAACAAGTAAATTTGGGCTAGATCGGTGTGATCCCACAAAGACCCATTAAGTGGCTTTCAACCTCATTACAATCAATATGATCTTGAACAAATTTATACCTATAGTTACCATAAAACTAGGTGGCAACTATTTTCTTTTATTTTTACTGTTTTTACATGTAGTTCACCTAGATATCCACTATGACAAAACAAAAAGGAACAACCTAAAACAATGTCTAACCTTTAGTATGTGAATGAACATTTCTTTCAAGGGTTTACTTTGTTTATTGGGTAGCAAAATCTCAATTATTTGAGTGAGAGAGGATGCGAGAGAAATTTCTCACGCATGTACCAGTACTAGTTTCAGCTTAAGACTTAATCAGTAAGAGACTTGTAGAGTGGCAAATGCATTAGTACTTTACTAATGTATTAGTATTCGACGAAACCTCCGAACCAATAATCATACAGTCCTAGGACTAACTAACTAACAATTGTTTTTCTCTTTGCAGCATATACCAAGATTCATGCGGTGGTCGAAGTACTTTTCTTTTGTTTACTATGGGTTTAGGCTTATGTTAAAAGTTCAATATGATGGTGATGAAGTGTATGAGTGTGAAAGCAAAGGAAGGTGTTAGCCTCTTCAAGCATTAATAAAAAAAAAATAGCTTAAAGTATGTTTAAATGATAGTTAGAAGTTATAAGCATTTGGATTGCATCAATGAATTATAAAAAGAAAGTTGCAATTTTATATTTGGAGGTTATGATCTACCCATTTGAGGTAAAAAGCAAGAAAAAATCAAAATTGGCAGAAAAAGTCATCTGGTATACCGTATGATGTCTATACATGAATTAAGACTTCACCTAGTTAGTGTTGCCTTTTGTCCAGTTAAAAATGGGGTCATTTTTCCAAGTGTTCAACTTGTCTTAGAGTGGATTTAAAATTCAAAATTGGTGAAAGAGCAAATATAAGCCCTTCTCATTCTTTTTTAAAGATAAGATCCAAAAAAAAAAAAGAATCTTATAAGAGACAAATGGTACAAGGTAAAACACCACTCTCTCTCAATCCAAGATGATCATCTTAGATCAAGAATGATTCTAACTAGTTTAGGTATGGAAGAAAGTGGTTTTGAGCCCAACATTTTAAAAGGTATATCAAGGAAAGGAAATTTTTCAACATAATCAACTTGGTCACTAAAAAAGACTTGATTCACAATTAACACCTTAAACTATTCTTGGTGTTATTTTAAGAATATGTATTAATTTCATGCTAAAGGATCTTCAAGAAATATCCATTCCAATAATATGAGATAGATTGGACAATTATATAAATATAGTACATTATCTTAGAAGAATAATTAAATCCAACATCAATGGTTTTAATCATCAAAACAAAAGGCAATGGGTGTTTTTGGGCCAACATTCTCCCTTCTTTTTTTTTTTTATAATGTCAAACCATTAAAATCTTTGCAATATAATCATACTAAATGCTCTTCTTATCAAATATACTTTATGCAACATGTAATTAGATGTATAATTTACACAAGACTCCTTTTTATCAACAAGAATCATATTTCAACACAAAATGGCATAATAATAACTATACATTATGAGCTAACATAACTAAGAAAATATATCCAAATATCCATAACATAATCGAACTATTCACAATTTTACTAAAGTATATTAAATAGATATCATGCAAAGCTATCAAAATCTTTTTTTTTTTGGCATCACCAAAAGAAAGAATAAGCATGATAAGTCAATTCACAAAAGATAGCAGCAAAACCATAAATTCATGTAAACAAATATATTATTCAAAATTATACAAGCCAATTAAAAATATACTAAAATGATAAAAAATACATGAAATGGAAATATTTTTTTTATAGTCATAGCAAGGAACAAGAGCAAGTCATATTTCATGTCAAGTCAGCTCTATACGATCCTCGTTCTCATTAAAAATATATTCATCACCTTAAAAACCTTAAAAACTTCCCTCACTAACTTAACCAAAGTTAGGAAAGTCACACCTTACATTGGACATCATGAGGAAGTTCACTTATGATTGGTGGGTCATAATATACTCTTGATTTTTCCTAACAATAAGGTCGAGCTCCTCCACATATATACTCAACATATCAAATGAATGTTTGTTTAATGACTAATTACTCTTTTGATACATTTATGTTCCATGATTCATGTCTTGATAGAAGTCTTTTGGTGAAGTGTATTGCATCAAGTATCTTAGTGTCCTTATTCGATATTTTTTATGAACTTTGTAACTCAATATCCTTGGCCTTTAAAATTCAATTGATAAAATGATCATAAAAAATTATTACTTCAATATATCTACATTAGCCCTAATATGAATAATAAGCGCGGAAAGTTTTATTCTTGTTGCCAATTAAATCTTTTTAAGACTAAACTTATGATGAAGCGACAACTACCACTAATCAAATGAAATGGGAACTTCAAACCTTAGGCCATTAGTAAGGGTAACTTGTTCTTAAATCACTTCCATGTAAAGAAACATAGCAATTCTAAAGGATAGTTTGTAGGAAAATTAAGTTTATAAGAATAAATAAAGTTATAAAGAAAATAAGAAAACAAAACCCTCTAGAGGAAAAAGAAAGAAAAATAAATTGTTAAAATTGAATATCTAGGGCTGACCCTCATTGATAATAGTATCTAATTCTAATTATACTATTACAAATTTTGAATTTGACTTTCATAGGTAATTTTAATCATATACTTATATTGATATTAAATAAAGAGGCTTATTAAATCCTAATATAAGTTATGTTAGTTTATCAATATGAATTGTTCAAAATGCTTCCTAGTGAATCCATAACTAGTATGTTTACTAGAATGACTATAATAACTAATAGTTTTGATGCTCTTGTTATGACTTATACTAATGCAAAAATTATGAGCAAAATTTTTAGGCCTTTACCGAAAACTTGGGAAGCAAAGGTAATGGCAATTCAAGAAGCCAAGGATCTCACCAAACTTCTATTGAAAGAGCTCATTGGTTCTTTAATAATATATAAAGCTTTAGGTGGTTTGACTTTGCTTTCTAGGGTAATTGGCTTTGAAAGGGCATCCCCCTCTCCCTTATAATTCAGCCTCCAAGTTGAAAAGGAATTTGAATTACCTTATTAGTATATACTTTCCTTTCTTTTTAAATGTCTCTTTATCTTGATAGCCATGTGAATCATATCTTTTAGCTCAATATAATATTGTAATTCAATCACATTACATGTCTCTTTGTTCAAACCATTCAAAAATCTTGTTATTGTAGCCTCTGCATCCTCTATAATATTAGCTCTGATCATGGCAATCTCCATGTTATTATGATACTTCTCTACACTTTAAGATTCTTGGGTCAAACTCTATTATCTCTGAAATAATTCTTTATAATAATAATGTCTAAGAATAAACCTCTTTCTCAGGATTACTTTTATCTCATGGATTACTTTTATCTCATCCCAAGTTTTTATGAGTCTCTCTTCATTCCTTCTCCTATCTAAAATAATTTGATCCTACCAAATAATAGCATAGTAAGTAAACTTAATAACAACAAGTTTTACCTTTTTTTCTTCAAATTAACGATGATAAAAAAAAATCAATGATACTTTCTTCTCTTATTTCAAATATGCTTCATAATCATTTTTGTCCTAAAAAGCCAGAATTTTTATCTTAATACCCCCTAAACTTTTATCCAAACCATCACGAAAATCATCATCCTCATCTACTCTCCCATGACTAAAATAATCATATGGACGAACTCTCCCATGTCTACGGGTCTTATGCTACCAAAACCTAGCACTATGTTCATTATCAAAATCCTAGACCTCATCATTTATATTTTCAGCTATAGACTTATTTAGAGGTGAAATAACTCATCTTATAAGCCTTCTACCCTTAAGACCTCTCCGAACTAGCCCATTTTGAAGGCTTGCTACTTTAGTTCTTAATCCAACCATCTCATTCATAACCTCTTCATATCTATTATTCATCATCTCCAATTGTTATTGCATAACCAAATAACCACATTCTAGATTATTCATATCCTTTGACAGTAATGAACCACTTTTAGTTGACATCATCAAGATTTGAAAATCATATTAGTAGCAAGAGAAATATATCTTCACACACTCTTTCATGTATTTACACTTATTAAATGTCACTTCTCTCATGTTTCACAAATTTTTTTGGCTTTTCACTATAATAAACTCACATTTCACCATTTACCACTCGATCTAAAAAATTTCAGTTCTTTAAGGAACTAATACAAAACAAATTAGAAAAATTAATCAATTAATCATTTGGTAGTGCAATCCAAAATAATATATAGACTTAAAAGGCAATACTAGAAATTATCAATACAAATCTATGAATACAAAATTATGAATAGCAAGCGAAATATAAACAATACAAAGACATGAAAAAATATATTAAAGAATAAGAAAGTTAATGAAATAAGACTCAAATAACCCAAATTAATCAAAGACATTGTGTGTGTGTGTGTGTGTATTGACTTTAGCCAAAACTAACAAGAAATACAGTATTGACACAAAAATTACATGTTATAAATTTTCTTTGTAATTTTTAGAAATAACCCAACAAAGTGTATCTAAATAATTCCAAAACCAAGATAAGTCACTAAGATATCATAAGAATAAAAAAGTTTTAAATTTGAACTGTTGCATCTAAGATTTGATGAAAACCTTTTATTTTCTAGCTAAACCCTATTTTTTATCTTTTTTGATTTATTTGATCCTTTTTCAATGTAAACAACCACATCATAAATAATCATTCTCTTCTAGATGGCAATAATGATAAAATAACATGAAAACTAAAAGATAAAGAGATGTACCCTGATTTTAAAGCCTTACTTATATAGTAACTAATTTGAACCTCATGGATATAAAGATTTAAAAATCCATAGTCAAATCGACCCTTTCCAAGAAAACTGAATTCAAGTTTGTGATTAAACTTGACATAGTGATAACTTATACTGAGGCACCATGACTATAGAAACTGAACCCTTATCTAATGCCTATGAAAAGACACAAACAAGTAGTATGGAAGATACCATTGTTAAAATAATTGAGATCAAATACAAAAAAGGAGGCTAGAATTCTAAGTAATCTGTATATTATGAATGTTTAGTCTTAACCTAAATACAAATAAAGTATATATAGGTTAAACTGAAAGTACTATTCTACCCTTAATAAATAGGACTACATAAATATTATTTAACAACCAAGAAGCTTGGTTAATCCTGCGATGAGTCAGAGTAGTTCAATGAATAACCTAATTAAGAAAATTTTCTCTCTCTCTCACACACACATAATATATTATTCTGAAATCAAAGTTTGGAAAAAAAAAACTAATTATGAGTTAAATAACCCTATTTATACTAGGTTAAAAGTCCTAAGAAATTCCAAAAAACAAATAACAAAAGAGATCTAAATAAAATAGAAAAAAAAGTAAAACTAAATAAGAAACTAATACAAATCTTACATGGTAGTTTTTAGACCTTATCGCAAGGCTTTCCTAATGTCTAATCAATATGAAGTTTTAATTGTATATAAAATAAGGCCTTTGGAATCTTCTAGTAAAATTTTAGCTTAATGCTTGTTATCATAAAATGAGGCACTAGGAAAAATAAGCCCAAAACCCGTCCCTAGTTGTCGAAATTAATTAGATAATAAAGTAAATGGATCAAGCCCCCTTTCATACATAGATTAAATTGACTGGAGTCTAATCATAACTTGTTGTGGCCTCTTTGAAATCCACATTGCCCTAAATACTCTGAATAAGCTCATTGAATGCATATTTGAGTTTTTTCGCTCTTGATCTTGTAATTATCCTAGCTAGAACTTATATTGAATCCTTTAGTGTAGTTTGGATCGCATCAAATACACCTACAAATAAGGAACTCAAGGTGTTGAGGAAATATTCAATTGTATTGGTTTAGATATTCAATTGTATTGGTTTAGAGTAATTAAAGCATTAAAGATTAAATTTAATTCTTTGAAAACTTTTAAATACATATAATTTTTTCCTTTTATAGACTGGTTTCTAATTTTAGTTGTTGTTCTTTTTCATTTTAATTTGATTCTTCCATATTATGTTTTTTTAGCAAATTGACTTCATAGGTTTTTTTTTTTTTTTTGCCTAGATATAAGAGTCTCACAATATCGAGGAAATGTTTTGGTGCTTGGTTTGTCAAAATATATTTAAATTATATTGATTTAAAGTAATTAGGGCTTAAGGGACCGAATTTGATTGTGAAAAAAATATGAGGGACTTAAATTAATGGGAAACGTTAAACTGATTGGTGTGTGAAATGCATGTGCTAGAGAGTGGGAGAGGCCACAATGCTTTGAGGGCACGTACGACATCCTTTAATGCATGTATTCTCATTCTTGTTGGTGTGTCATCAACATTATTTTATTTTATCTTTTCCTCTTTACTCCTCAAAATTCACGCTGGTCATTCTAAATTTCAAAGTTATTCTCTCATTTTATTATCATTTCAAATTCCCTTCTCCTTTTTTTGATTACTAAGTTATTGTTAGGATCCTTTTCTAAAATTTAAAATTGTTTTTAATCTCATCTTTTAATAAAAATTTCAAGATTTTCCTTTTATTTTTTATTTTTCAAAATTTATTCTCATTTTTCTAATTTTTATTTTTAGTTTTCGATCCTTTTATAAAATTGAATTTTCTTTCTAATTGCATCCTTCAATTAAAAAAAGAGCGAAATCTCCTCTTATTTGAATTTTTTTTCTAACTTGGTCCTTATTATGTTGCTTTTTTTTAGGTCCTTTTATAAAATTGATTTTTTTTTAAATTAAGCTTTATGATTTTCTTTGATTTCCTTTCAGTTTAATTATCTAGACCTCATTATCAGGACCACAGGTTTGACATGGTTAGCCTAGGTTGATCTAGGTCTATTTTTTTAGTAATTACTTTTTAATTTAATAATTTTTTTGGTTTTATCCTTTAACATTAAGTTGTTTAAGAATTGAGCTTCATAATATTTCTTAATTTTTCTTATATTAGGTTATCTTATTTGTCTGATCCGGGTCACAGGGTTTAGTGGGTGTGTCTGACTTTTTAGTATATCTTTTGTTGTCCTTTTTAGATTTTCTTTCGATATCATCTTTCTATATTGATTTTTTTTAGGAACTGGGCTCCATCATTTCTTTATTTGCTTTCTCTTGCATATTTTGGTCTAATGAATTGACTTGCAAAATTTGCATACTCATTCAGGTTGTGTAGGTCAGGATTTTTTTTTTCAATTTTGATCTTTAACATTGAATTGGTTTAGAAATAAGTTGCATCATTAATTTATTTTATTGTTTTTTTTCAAGTTCTTATAAAAACTTCTTTTTGTTTGATTTAGTTCATATATTATTATTATATGTTCTTTTATTATTTAATTAAATGATACCAGTAGGGGTGATCATTTTCGGTTCAGTTCGGTTTTTACTTAAAAATTAACCAAACCGAATTTTTTTAAAAAAACAAAATCAGTTCAAAGCGACCGGTTTCTGTTCCATTTGGTTTGATTATTTTAGAACAAAAACCAAAACCAAAACCCAACTAATTATTTTTTAAATTGAAATTTTTTATCTAACAAATTTGGTCCTCATTCTTTTGATTGTTACTTATTTTTATTTAAAATAATTTATGAAATTATAATTATTGTTATTTTAATTTCATCATCTTTTAATTTTTTAATGTATTAAATTTGATCTCTATTATTTTAATTATTATTTATTTTATTTGAGATTATACAATACTCTAAATGGTGTGGGGGAATCACTGTTCCCCCACACCTAATTTACTGTGGATTACAGTAATCCACAGTACTTCCCTCTTTTTTTTTTTGCTAACTTTTTTTTTTTTTTTGTATTTTTTCAAAATTTGTTTTTCAACCTTCCTATTTTTTCTTTTGTTTTTTCTAAAATTATTTTTGTTGATTTTACTTTTTAAATATTGACTTGGTTAAAATTTTTTGCTTTGTAATTTTTTTTAAAATACTGTGGATTGCTGCGATATTTTTTCACATAATTTTTCTATTTTATTTCTTTATTTTTTAAAATTGTATTTGTTGATTTTTTAATATGGAACTGATTGAGAATTTAGTTTTGTAATTTTTTTCTTTAAAACATTGTTGATTGCTACAGTGTTTCTCCGCTTGGTTTTGTTTTATGATTTTCTTCGAAATTATCTTTTGTTATTTTATTTTTAAATATTGAGCTGATTAAATATTACAGTTACAATATGTAAGGAATGCACTGTAACTTTCCTTGAAAATTACTGTTGATTGCTACAATGTTTTTTCCCACATGGTTTTTTTTTCTGTTTTTGTTATATTTTTTCCTAAAATTATCTTTGTCAATTTTATTTTTTAAATATTAAGTTGGTTAAAAATTGTAATTACAAGTAAATACAAGTTTTTCCTCACAAAACACTATGGATTGATACAGTTTTTCCTCACATGGTTTTTTTTCCAGTTTCTTTTGTGTTTTCTTTTTTTTGTAATATTTTTTTCCAAAATTATCTTCGTCGATTTTTAAAAAAAATATGGAGTTGGTTAAAATTTAACTTTGTAATAAAGCTTAATCAAGTGGGGAAAATATTGTAGCTTTGCTCATAAAATATTGTGAATTGCTATAGTGTCTCTCCGCATGGGTGTTTTTTGTTATAATTTTTTTCAAATTATCTTTTTCAATTTTATTTTTTTAATATTGAGTTATTTGTGAATTACAATTACAAGTCATTACAAATAAGGCTAAATCATGTGGGGAAGCACTGGAGCTTTCATCACAAAACACTATGAATTGCTATAGTGTTTCCCACATGATTTGTTTTTCCTTTTTTTGGTGTTTGTTTTGTTATTTTTTTCTAAAATTATCTCTGTTAATTTTTTTTAAAATATTGAGTTGATTAAAAATTTAATTTTGTAATTTTTTTTCTTTAAAACACTGTGAATTGTTGCACTGTTTTCCCATGTGATTTTTTAATGATTTTTTTCCAAAATTATCTTTGTCAATGTTTTTTAATATTGAGTTGGTTAAGAATTATAATTACAATAAAGCTAAATCATATGAGGAAAGCGTTGTGCTTTTTCTCGCAAAACACTGTGGATTGCTACAATACATCTCTAAATAGTTTTTTATTTTATTTTATTGGAAAAAACGTTATAGTTTTCCTCATAAAACATTGTCAATTGGTGCAATGTTTTTTCTCATGGGTTTTTTTCCTTTCAAAATTATCTTTGTTGATTTTTTTTTAATATTAAGTTGGTAGAGAATTTAGCTTTGTAATTTTTTTTCTTTTTATTAACTGAAAGCTAAATCATGTGGAGAAAGCACTGTATCTTTCCTCACAAAACACTGTAGATTGCTACAAATCATTTTGTTTAGTCTCTAAGTTTTTGATCACTAACACAACTTTTTTTTTCCGTCATGAAATATTTGCTACATCATACCTTTAATTTCTATTATTTATCTAGTGCTGGTTCACAATTATAACATTGTTTTATAAGCCCGCGGCAGCGCGCGAGCATGTCATCTCGTAATTTATGAAATTAGATTTTTTTTCAATTCCATTCTCATTCAACTTTTTAATTTATAAGATTTGTTTCTTGTTATTTTAATAAACTTGAAAAAAATAAATTATTAATAAATTATTTCTCATAATATAACCAAAAACTAAAAAGTATTTTTCAATTTACTTTTTATAATATTATCAAACATAAAAAAAAAATTTATTTAATTTATTTTTTAAAAAATCAGTTTTTAGAAGAAAATTATTTTCCTATAAAAAACGGGTAAGTGAAGCCCGTGCGCTTCTTGCACTCTATTCCTCGAAAAGCTCATAAGGGTTTGCAGGTCTTCCTTGCTGATCTCCGCTTACTCTGCTCTCTTGAAGACAAGCTCTCTTGAAGACAAGCCGACTAAACCATGGTTCACGTCAATTTTTACAGAAACTGTATACCCTCTTTCTCTATGTCGCTACCTCCCTAATCTGTTTTAGGCGTTTGTAGTGCTTAGTTCGATATGTGGGTGAATCTTGAATATTTTTTTTTTCTTCCTTACATCCTCTTGGCTATAATTATTTTTGTGGATACCATTAGTCGCCGTCTTCGCACATAATATCGTTTTGTAAGATTGAATTTTATCTGATTCCGTGCGTTTGTCTTAAAAAAAAAATTCAGATGAGAATGAATATCCAAGCCCGCAAGATTATAATTTTTACCCGATAATGGTAGCAAGGCAATGGTCTTAGATCGCGTGATTTTTTGTGAGACAGGCATTTTGTCTGCTAATTATTCAGGACAGACAAAACACTAGATTTGAAAATTGATTATGAATGCCAGGTAGTAAATATGATATTGTTTATTAGAAATTGAGTAACTCTGTATCAGTTGATTGGAAGCATCGTGCTGTTCTAGTTACTTGATTTTGTTTATTAGAAATTGATTATGAATGCCAAGTAGTAAATATGTCAAATTGTTATCTACTCGACATTGCATTGCAAGATATTTTCTCTTTGTTAGCAATAAATCGAAACCTAAGTAATCGACCTTTTATTTTTAATAGATTTGAGTTTGGGTCAGCAGCCCATTTAATTTTCTGATCCAGTACAAATCTTAGAAACTCATACCTTTTATTTTTATCCCCTTTTATTCTTCATCAAAAGCTTAAAATAGCTTCTAAATTTGGTGATCTTATTTTTCTGTCATTAATTTGAATGTGCAATTTGGGTGGTTCTAGATGGGAAGACTTTCAAGAAGCCACGGCGTCCATATGAGAAGGAACGGTTGGACGCCGAGCTGAAACTTGTTGGAGAGTATGGGCTCCGTGCTAAGAGGGAGTTATGGAGGGTTCAATATGCCCTGAGCCGCATCCGTAATGCTGCAAGAATGCTTCTCACCCTGGATGAGAAGAATCCACGCCGAATATTTGAAGGTGAAGCCCTTCTCCGCAGGATGAACAGGTATGGTCTTCTGGAGGAGAACCAGAACAAGCTTGATTATGTCCTGGCCCTCACTGTTGAGAGCTTCCTTGAGCGTCGCCTTCAGACCCTTGTGTTCAAGGCTGGCATGGCGAAGTCTGTTCACCATGCTCGCGTGCTCATCAAGCAGAGGCACATTAGGTAAAATTAGTTATTTTTTGTTTGCTAGAATAATATTGTTGTTTCTTACATTATTTTTATTGTACACAATTTGGTTGTTTGCTTAATAAATGTCTTTGTGAACAGTAGTTGCTCTTGTTCATTAGTTGCATACTGTGTTAATGGTGTTCTATGCTCCTCCTTGGTTGCTGTTTTTTAATTAAGGTACTTGCTACTAGCGGGGCAAGTGTAGATGAGTGACTGTTTGTTGATGAATGCGAATATTTTATCATCAAAATGACAGCTTAGAAAAAAAGTCTTTACAGCATTTCTAATTTTAGGCATGTAAGATTGCCCTGTTTTTTTTTTTTTTTTTTTATTGTCATAAACTTTATTTAATCTGGATTGAGTAAAGTTGTGGTTTAAATACCAAAATATCTATTTCATATTAAATAGATTTTACTTTTGTTTCTTCAATTAAGCACAGCGTAACAAGTTACTTTCCATGTACCCTACTCTCCAATGCCATTTGTTTTGTGTAGTTCCTCCTTTTGCCATTGTTTCCAGAGCTTTCAAAAATTGGAGAGGTGCCAGTACAGTGGTGAACAATGCATTTGTTCCTTGCTCACCTTTTTTGGTGAGCAATGCATTTGTTCCTTGTTCTTAACTGGGAGCCTAAAATCTGCAAATCCACAGCCATTTTTAGTACGTTAATAATTCATTTTTATACATCGAGGCATATGTGAGGAACTAATCTACAAGTTTTCTTTCTACGAGAAATATGATAATAAGACTCTGGTAATTCATTGGTATTACCTCAATGGTCAATTTATCATCTTTCTTACTCGGGGATTTTTCTGTTACTATAGTTAGGAAGCACTATATTAGAATATGGAAGATTGCGTGTGAGAAATGCCACATTCTGGATCAAACTTTGGTTGCCAATGCTCTGCTTACTCTGGGCTGTTTATCCCCTAGTAATAGAAAGAGAATTTTGTTGGAAGGTGCTGAGGTAAGTGTTTTTCTTCCAATGCTGATTTTATTTATTTTATTCTCAGGGTTGGAAGGCAGGCTGTTAACATTCCATCTTTTATGGTGAGGGTTGACTCCCAGAAACATATTGATTTCTCTCTGACAAGTCCACTTGGAGGTGGCCGTCCTGGAAGAGTGAAGAGAAAGAATCAGAAGGCTGCTGCCAAGAAGGCTTCTGGTGGAGATGGTGATGAAGAGGATGAGGAATGAATGCCTGAATAGTAGGCTAGTATCTCTCAGAACCTTGTTGTCAGCCCCTTTTTAACTAAATTTTCATAAGCATATTTGGTTGTATTCGAACTAGAACATGATTTTGTTTACTAGTGAAAAAATAAGGTCTAATGCAGATCTGCTTTTTTCTGTCAAATGCATTAAATGCCTCTTCTTTGTAGGGCCTTATGAGGGCGGTTTAATAAGGTTGTATTTTGAAAAAAGTTTTTTTAATTGTAAATATATTTAAATAATATTTTTTATTTTTTTAATTTATTCTTTATATTAGTAAATCAAAATAATTTTTTCTAAATTAATTAATTAGCCATAGTTTCAAAAAGTATTATTCATCCCAATAGTTTTGAATCCATTTGTCATTATTATTTTCCTCATTTTCATGTTTGTTTTCAATGTACTTAAAAAAAAATAGAAAATAAGAGAATTTGAGTTGATAATATGAAAAATTGGAAAGATGTCTTTTAAATAAAAAAAAACTACTAAATTAAGTATAGCTCAAGTGACTTTATTTGTTACTCCATCCTCTCCAACTAAAACATTTAATAATAATAACATTTAATATTTATTATCTTTGACTTCCTTTTCTAATTTATTTGTCTACCATTAGCCTTCAAATTTATCCAATCTATAAAACTATTCAATGCAATATCAAATTTAAAGTTCAAGCCATAAGCTTTAAAAACCTTTCAGTTTAATTTTGATTTGAAGTTTTAGAATAATTTATTTTTATACTTTCCCTTTTCTATTTTGAGTTAATGAAAACTTAATTTTTATAGTTTATCAAAATTAATTAATTAGTTCATGCAAAAATATTTAATTAATTTAAATAAAACTATTAAATTAAGTATAATAATTTAAATAAAGAGCTTGACTTGCAATTGAATAACAATCATATTATCACCTTATTATCATGAGCGCACTAAATGTTAAGGCATATAAGATACTAGCATGGCATGTAATATGTCTTTGGTTTTGGATTGATTGAAAGGGAAGTAGGATTTCTTGATGGTGAATTTAGATGACTTTGATGTCATCATTCGTTTGAAGAAAGCAAAGGTTACTCTAATATCATCATACCTTAATGGTATCATGGTTGCTAATGAGGTATGTCCTTATTTTGTCCCTATCGTGAGTTTTTGATGGTTAACAACATTAATAAAGGGTAAGACATGGTTTTCAACCATTTCTATTAACAAAGCAATAAGTGTGAGGAAGTCTTCCTTACAAGAATAATGAATAAGAAACTGGATCGGAGTGGTGAGGTGTTGAGTGCTACTGCATAAGTACCTGGACAATATGAGTATGTAATGCTTTTAGAGTTGTTCAAAAAACATCTATTTAGAAGGGGTATTGATCACTGAATTGAGTTGGTTCTTGGAGCAACACCACCATCTCATCCCTCATATTGTATGTCACCTATGGAGCTGGTTGAATTGTGAAAATAGTGGGAGTTAATTGACATTGGATTCACTCAACCTTCCAAAGCTCTATATGGTGCTCTTGTTTTGTTTTCGAAAAAGACAAATGAAAGCCTTAGGATTGTGTCAATTACCAAGCACTGAATAAGGTGACTATCAACAACAAATATATAGTGCATCTGATTCAAGACTTGAAGGAGAGTCTAAGTGGAATGTCTATCTTCATAAAGTTGGATTTGCGATTATGTTATTGGCAAGTGAGGATTGTTGAGGGAGATGAATAAAAAATAATATGTATAAGGAGGTATGATGCATGCAAGTTTTTGACAATTCCTATTGATTTTAAAAAATACTCTAGCTACATTTTGCAACTTAATGAATGATTTGTATGAATACTTAGATGATTTTGTTGTGGTTTACCTAGATGATATTGTAATCTATAGTAGGAGTGAGAGATCACATAATACATATTTCAAAGTTTAAGTAGGTTGAAGGAATATAAATGTACGTGAACAGAGAAAGATATGAGTTTACAAGGGCAAAAATTATATTTTTATGTCATTTGATGGATAAAGATATGTTGCGGATGGATCTTAGAAAAGTACATGCTATTTTTGATTGACTAGTGTCAACAACCATCCCTGAGTTGCGGTCTTTCCCAGGACTAATAATCTATTACCAATAAAAAGGCAACCCTTATCTGATTTGTTAAAGAAAAACTAAAGGTGGGAATGGATAGATGGATGTCAATGAGCTTTTGATAATTTGAAAACAACTATGTCTTTTGCTCTAATGCTAAGATTACCAAATTTTGAGTGTCTTTTGAGGTGTATACTAATGCTTTAGATAAGGTAATTGGTAAGGTATAGGTACAAGACACATCCAATTGCATTTGAAAGCCCAAAACTAAATGGGCTAACCAAATATACTCCACACTTGAGAAAAAATGACTATGTTGGAGCATTGTCTTGGTATGTAGAAAATGCATCTATTAGGGTCTATGTTTATGGTAAAGATGAATGTTATGACAAATACTTACATAAGAAATTGTCATAACGGCAAGCTCGCTGGCAGGAGTTTCTGACTGAATATGATTTTATGGGAACATAAGTCATAACGACACAATTAGGTTACAAATACTTTAAGTAGGTGAGAGGTGCTTGCTACTCTATTTGTTATTGTGCAGGTGAAATCTGATATGTTGGAGAGATCACATCAGGTTGTCAAGGAAGAAACAACCTATACGAATCTGATTGGTCTATTAGGAGAGGGAAGTGTATGATGATATTGGTTGGAAAATGGCATTTTTTTATACAAAAGAGGTTGAATATATGTGCCTAATGAGAAGCTAAGGAAGCATTTGATCATGGAGATTTATAATCTATAACAGATAGGTCATTCGCGAATGGAAAGAATAATGGCATTTTTGTTCCAAACCTATTACTAGCTCAAAATGGCAGGAATTGGGTCCTGACATGAACTATATATAAAAATATATCTTATGTTCCAACAAAACAAAGTGTTTTGAAAAAAAAAAAGGTGAGGTTGTTACAAACATTACCCTTTCAAAAAAGACCATGGGTATTGGTTTTAATGGATTTTGTTGTTGGGTTTCCAAAAGTTCATGTTGGTAACGGACAAGTTTACCAAATATGCAGTATTCATTGCTATTCCAACAATATGGATGAATAAGGTAGTTGCTGGTTTGTTTTACTAAAATATAGTGATCAAGATGTACAGTTCACAAGCAAATTTTGAACAGTTTTGTGTTATTTGATGGGGATTAGGCTGAAGTCCTACATTACCAATCATCCTCAAAATGATAGGTAAATAAAGAGAATCATCGCCTTGTTAGAGGAGTATTTGAGGAACTATATGATTGCGATGCAAAGGAATTGGCTGAAGTACTAGATAATTCTCAATTTTATTTTAATCTCCACGAGTCTTCTACAACGAAGGCATGCTCATAGGCACTCTAAAAAATTACTCTACTGTTTGAATTAGTATTGGAAGCACAACCCCAAAATCATTTGGAGACAGTAATGAAAAAATATTGCAAAAAGAATCTAGTTGCATAAAACCTTACTAGGGAGAGGCATTAGCTGTTTGAACACCAAACATAGCTTTTGCAAAGTGAATAAGTTACTTGAACAACTGAAACTTTGTTGTACAATATAAATAGACCATACCATCAATTAGAAAAAGATGGTCAATCCCTATATATATACAATTTCGATACAAATTTATCTTTTTTTAGATGTTTTATAACTTTACTTACCACTTTTGTTATTCCTTTCATTATTTTTTTAGTACTTTTGAATTTATGCAATTCATCTAATCTCTCTTCTTGTTCTTCTTAACGTGTAGGCAACTTCTTAACGTGTAGGCAAAATTAACTTTTCTTAAGGTTAGAAAATCTAGGTATTCCACATTCCACTTGATTTTTTGAGGTTGCCACTTGCCTATTCTTAAAGCTAAGTTTATATTGTATAATTTCTCTTTATTGAAAGATATTTTTGGAAGGTATAAATAGTTAATTAATAGCGTAATTGATTTGAAGATTATTTGACATATTAGTACTTGATTTAGAATGATAAAAAAAGAAAAGAAAAGTGAATTTATTGCTTGTGAATCCAATAAATATTATACAATACATGAATTCAATTACACATTTGATTCAACATTGTTTTAACATGCAAAGATAATTAGTTCCTTTCATCAATGAGGACAAGATAAAAAAAACTTGGTTAAAAAAATCTGTCAACATTATAACAAAAAAATAAAAAAGTTTAAAAAAGAGGAATGTATGAAAAGTGTTACCCTAAAAGTACTTTTGATAAACTTAATAAATTAGATTACATTAATTTGTTAGAATTTCATGTAACATTAGTCATCTTTATTTTATGGAAAGTTTTTAAATTAAAAAAAACATAGAGATTTTAAATATGCATTAACTTTATTAAAATTGGCAAAATTAAAATTGGTGTTATTTGTCACATCATACTTTGTTGATTTGATCAATTAATTTTAGTACAGGTGTGATGAGGTTAATATTAAATAATTTAAGAAATAAAGTAATATAGGGAGGCATTGTTTACACTAAAAATAAATATAAATATAAAGAACATTGATTGTTCACCATAAAGTAAAGAAAGAGTGCTCAAATCAATCATGAAATGAAAAAATTGACTAAGTTGAAATAGTCCTTAATCGACTAAAAATGTTGAAAGAGCAGTTGATCAATTGACTAGAAGTCATGATCGATTAGGAGTTTGAATACACACATAATACAATGTTATTCATGTCGCAGGGTGACGTTGAATGGTAAGCATCTTATCATCCATCTCTCTTCTCTCTCAATTCAACAAGTCTTCAGGTAAATTGTCAAGGTTGTTCCAGAGCTTGAAAAGGAAACCCATATGAAAATTAGACGTTACAGGGTGAATTATGCAAAGGAATTCTTGAACAAATTTCTTACACGAAAATCTTATGCGTAGCAAGTCTTCATGTAAATTGTCAAAATTGTTCCAGAGCTTGAAAAGGGACCCCCATATGAAAATTAAACGTTACAGAGTGAAATAGCAAAACAATTCTTTAACAAAAATTTCTTACACGAAAATCTTATGCAAGTCTTCATGTAAATTGTCAAAATTGTTGTTCCAGAGCTTGAAAAGGAAACCCATATGAAAATTAGACGTTACAGGGTGAATTATGCAAAAGAATTCTTGAACAAATTTCATATACGAAAATCTTATGCAAGTCTTCAGGTAAATTGTCAAAGTTGTTCCAGAGCTTGAAAGAAGGAAACCCATATGAAAATTAGACGTTATTTCTTGAACAAATTTCTTATACGTGCGTAGAATAGATGATAAGATATACTATATACTCGTAACAGTAAAAGAAATCGGTGTCTGTTTGTATAATAAATTATAAAGAGAAGAGCAACAACTCCACTTGAACTGTATGGAGCAAGAAAATTTGCTATAACATGTCTAGACGACGAAAGAATTAAACCAATCCCTCGAGCAAATCTCCTTCCAAAATTCGCCATCATCATGGCATGTTCAGTATCCAGTGGGGAACTTGCAATTTCCAAATCCTGCAACACAAAGTATTTCATCGTGTCAGGTGATGAGTTGAACATAAACTGCTTGAACATGGCTGCAATTACACACATCAATTAGGATAAAACAAGCACGTAATGTTGAAAATCTCAACATCAATTATTATCTCTTCCTTGCTAATTTTCACTCTTTTTTTTTTTTAATGAAGACTGTCTTATTCTTCAACGTCTACTCTATCTGTCCACATGACGAGGTCAATTATTATCTCTTACTTGCTAATTTTCATAGTCTTTTTTTTTTTTTTAAATGAAGACAGAATGTCTTATTCTTCAACGTCTACTCTATCTGTCCACATAACGACGTCACACTTGTGACTCCAGTTATGAATAAGCTAATGTCTCTACGGTTCATCATGTCAGCTTACTGTCAAAAGTAATGTCTGTCTATTTTTCAAACTACAGGGAAACGCATAAATTGTTAACAAATATTTGCCCTCAATCTGTAACTGGTTTAAAATTATCGGATTCGCTGCATTTCATGTCCAAATTCCAATACCCTAAGTGTATGATAATTTGTTGGGTTTTTTTTCTTCCAAGCAGTCGAATCGGTGTTTAAGGAAGGAAATCAGATTCAAATCCAAGAAACATGAACCGACTTTTAATGGCGGAATCATATTTCATCAATCACAGGTTAACGTAGTGAAAAGATTATTAGAGAGATACTTACTAGGTTGTTGCGTAACCACATAAGCCGCGCCACCAAATTCACAAGTGCCGGCAGCACGAGCTTTCTTTTGATAATAACTGTTGAAGGCATACGATGCGTGCGCCTCCACCGTGTTTGGATTGTAGCACGTGGAACCGTTCTGAATCGGACGGCAATCTGCCCCTCCCTCACCACAAGCATAATCGAGCCCAGCTTGGAGTTTCTCAGCTCCCGCATTCCCATTGGCCACGCACCAAGTTTGACCCACTGATGATGTCGTCGATACATCACCACCACTCTGTACGGACGGGGCCGGACTGTTGCTCTTGTTTACCGGCATTGATTGGCCATTCCCTAACTGCTCGAGCGTAAACGGGACGTCGTACACTCTCTTCTGATTTGGATAAAACAAACCATAGTTCCTTTCAGATGTGGGACCCGGTTTCTCGTTCTCATTAAACAATGCAAACAAGTAAACGTTAAGCGGTTCCTGCGGTCTCAGGGGGGTCCCATTTCCTGTCAGAACTCTCTTCACTAAATTTCCGTTATACGAAGCCGCATTTGCTTCACCTGCACCGATCTCATCCTCGTCCCCTAAGGAAGGCCATCCAGTTTCTGTCACCACCATCTTTACGTCGTTGTATTGAATAGCTGACATGGCTGCATGAACGGCGTCGAGTTGGGCCTCCAAAAGGCTATTGTATTTTAACCCGTTACCCGAATCCACCACACCCTGGTTCTCTTTAAGCAAAGCATAATCCAAGGAGATTACATCAGCGTTTGCAGCGTATGCGAAGAAAGGGTATGCGTTAATCATAAGATATGACCCGGTTTGACGTAGAAAATCCAACATTGGTTTAATAACGGGTCCAATCAATTCGGTTTTGAAGGATCCGGCTGAAGCCGGGTAGGAGCTTTGAAGTGCACTGAGAGCGATAGGAGATGAGATTTTAATAGAAGAAAGATTGAACTTGACAAGAGAATTGTGAACATTCTTCATGGCTGGTACAAGGAAAGGTGTTGTGTTTTTTGGGTCAACAAATACTTCATTGCCAACAGCAATGGCTTCAATCTTTGTTTGGGGGAAATGCCGAGAGATGTTGCCCTTGACCCAGGAGTCAGCAAATGACTGGTCTGCAGCAACAGAGGAGAGGAGCTCGTTGGGGAGCGCCACAACAACGTTTATGGACGAGCCGGCGAGTGCTGTCAAAACGTCTGAGTCTGTGTCGTAGAGCTTGACCCTGTTGATTCCATGTGATTTCAGAAGGCTCACCACCTCTGATGGTGCTGGCAAGTTGTTGGCTACTCGGCCATAGTTCACTCCTATCGTACCTGCAAATTAATAACATTATTATATATACAAGATATATGGGGAACAAAAGAATTACGTACGTACTACGAGAAACTAAACTTTGAAGAAAGGTAAGCAAGATAGATATACGTACCAGCAGCGAAGGCATAGAAAAAGGAAAAGGAAGAAGAGAAGGTGAGTAATAGAAAGGAGAAGGTGAAAGTACTGAGAGATGTCATGCTCTGGTGGTTCTCAGAGAGATTGCAGGGCTAGCTAGGGATGGGATTTGGTTGGTTCTGTTGTGCTGGGATTCATTTTTATAGGCTGCAGAAATGCAGAAGTGCTGAATTGGGTGGGGTTCGTCATGGGCAGGTGGGGTTGGAGAGTGGTAATTGTGGTGGAGCCCACGTTTGTTTTGCAGAAAAATACACAACCCGATAGGTAAATACGGCAACGCGGAGCCAACGGAAACCACCCACCCTTGACACTTTCTGCTGCGGTTGGCGTCGGGTTGGATATGATATCTTGGCTCAAACTCAAAGCCACACGGCCGTACACGTGTCTAGTATCATTTAATGAGATGATAGCAGGAGGACTTCTGGTGTCTCTGTTTACACAGTTCTCTTCTCGTAATAAATTTTGTTTTTTGAAATTATATTTTAGATATTTTTTTTAAATGGGCAGATGTTGAAATATTTTTAAATAAAAAATAATATCCGATGCTGTACCAAAATATACCGCCTTATCATCTGAGGCGTGGTAGCAGTACGGTGGCCTACTTTTCTGACTCAAACGCATCATTTCATTGCGTTGGACATAACGGATCTTTTTGTACTGCGGATGGGATTTCTTTTTTTTTTTATTATTATTATTATTATTTTCACTCGTCTTTCACCCTACAGAGGTACGGACCAACGATCTTATAGTGAATTACTAAATTCGGTGCCATTTCGAACGTTGGATTGCCAGCTGTATTACTTTGGCTCGGCTGTCTTGTCTTGTCTTGTCTTGTCATGTGTTCGTTAAGCAATGACATTACCATGTGGACATTATTTTTTATCTTGGTTATGATGACAAGTTATGTTTTTTCTTTGGTGGTTCAACTTAAGGTAAGGTAGCAAGTAGGCTTGAATCCAACTATTAAATTCCTCTTCTTTGTTATTGCGTTAGTTAAAATTCCATTTTTTT
>Ga0325404_1001508_pt1 | contig 24672 bp, 16 predicted proteins | sample PopdelMetagenome_18_FD_205664 | JGI IMG/M metagenome (GOLD analysis project Ga0325404, IMG submission 205664) | Populus deltoides microbial communities from Bellville, Georgia, United States - Xylem-Control-R1 | ecosystem: Host-associated > Plants > Phyllosphere > Stem > Wood/Secondary xylem...
GTGACCCGATCTTTGAGATCATTCTCAGGTATAACAACGCCACGTACTGAGTATTATTATTATTACTATTACTATTATTGTTACTATTATTGTTGTTATTATTGTTGTTGTTGTTGTTGTTGTTGTTTTATTAATTATAATTTATACAATTAACCTCTCTGTGGTTCGACCCCGGTCTTGCCGGGTTATTTATTACTGTGACACTCCTGCACTTGGGATAAGATATCAACTCTTTGATCGTGTCATTAGGGTAAAGTATATCCCATGAATTTTAGAATTATAAATGTGCATGGTTGACTTAAAGCAATGAGACAAGATTAACTAAAATGAATCATTGAACAAAAAATGGATGAAATATTAAGGTATTTATGATGGTAATAAACTTATGTGTAAAACAAAAAAAAGGGGTAGTTTACCCTTGATAAAGACAATGGATTTAAATAAAATGATGACAATGTCTTAATGTTTTTCTGAAAGATTTGGCAATGATTTGTGTAACTCAAGAGTTGTATGAAATCTATTAATACGGACACGCTCATCATGTGTTATGTTCTTTTATGCTTTACAGGTATGTTTTTTCATCCATCAAATCCAAGGTGAGACTCGCATCAAGACTTCACAGTTGTCTTATGAAATAGGATATTGTAATAAGATAATTGTATGTAAATAAATTAAGACATAATGTGGATTATTCAAAAGACATAGATTATAACATCCTTATATAAATAATAGGTGGTCATACATTAAAACTCGGGGAATCCCTTATAATATCATGTTTTTTTTTGTCACAACCTTGGGTGACTCTTGTCCACCAAAGACTTAATCCATAATTGTTCATAATATTTTCAATCCAAATAACACAAATGCATCTTTCAATACATTTCCATAAAAATAAAAATGATCTTAAAAGCGTAAACCATCAAAATTTGCATCATATACTTAAAATGGAAAAGCAAACCATAAATTTTTGTATTAATTGTATATGGTTGATGTCCACTGAAAATAAAAAAAATAATATTAATGAAAATGATATTTGATATTTGATAACAAAAGGCATAATATTAAACCATAATAGATCTAGATTTATTTAGTATAACCCTTCAAGGTTATCATGGAAATTCTATAACTAGGTGAAAACATTTAGAAAATCCTATAGCTAAACATCATGTCAAGTCATCTAGTTTCGTGGAGCACATGATGGACTTGTCAAAAATAAAATATACTATACGATAAGGATAATAGTTATATTTTATAGCACAATATTAAATGGTTAATATACAACAATAACATCTTTTTACATATACACATGCTGCTCACAAACCTTTTAGCTTCTCAACGTAGTTTTATTTTTATTTACGATACACATTTCTCTACCGTCTATTAGTAGTAACATCTCACCTCTATATGTTCATTCTTGTGTTTAAATTATGAGTTATCTACATAACTCTAGGATTCTATATTAAGCTTGTGGTCCTAAATCCTTTGGCCGACCCTATTTTACAAGGTATAGGCCTCTAATGGTGTATTTTTATGTTAGCACCAATAAGTAGTTGCCAGCATTAAGGTCTCCGCTCTGAGACCCTTTTTAACCACCCATTAGAGGTCTATTAACTTATTCAACAAGTAAATCTTGTCCACCGATATCTATGTCAAACATGTATTCCCAACATCTTTATGGTTTTCGCTGTTATGGTTGATTATTAATCAACAACTACCCCAACACCTATGGTCGGTATCTTAACTTAATGATTGAGTCCCAATGCCTTATGACCAGTCAAATTATTCATTTATTCTTGTCTATCCAACATAGATACCCTTAATTAAGACTAATTTTTAATATTTTTCCCAGTTATCTAGCATGGATACCATTAACCAAAACTAATATTTAACATCTATTCCCGGCTATCTAGCGTGAATGTCATTAGTCAAAGTTAATCTTATCATTTGTTCCTAACTATCCAATATAGATATCATTAGCCAAAGCTAATCATTAACATCTATTTTTGGCTATCCAACATGGATGTCATTAGCCAAAGCCAATCTTAACACTCATTCCTAACTATCCAACATAGATATCATTAGCCAAAACCAATCTTATCACTCATTCCTAGTTATCCAACATGGATACCATTAGATAAAGTTAATCTCAATATTCTTTATAATTCATGGTTAATCAAGTAAAAAAATTTGGATTGCAATACTTTATAATAGTACCTCAAGGATTTAACAAAATTAGATGAAAGTCGAAATCACCTACCTACTCCCCTCTTAGTATGTCATTGCCCGATCAAAGATCTGATTCATGTAGCACCTCCTAATCCATAAAGAGACCATTACTCAATATATTTTATCTCTAGGCATCGTCAAAGATTATTTCCACATACATATATGCACACACCTATATATACAAATATCTTTTATATTTGTATATTTTATTCACGCCTTTGCATGGTAACAATGTTATAATAAGACATCCATTCCAACTTTATTGAAAATCATCAATGAAAATTGAGTTATTTTAACATTAAAAATCATCAGCGAAAACTAAGTCATTAAGACACTGAAAATCATCAACAAAAACTAAGTTATTTCGACACTGAAAATCGTTAACGAAAACTATTATAATTATAACCACTTTATAATTTCCTTTAGTATTTTGTTTTCTAATTACTTTGTCTTTACTATATATTCAAATAATCAAACATAAAGGAATATTAAGGGTAAAAAAACCTTCATCAATAATAAATATACTTTTACATGAACAAAGTTAATGTTACGCGTAACCAACTGATTGACTATAGAGAACATATACTAATACTTAATCCTTAGTAAATGCATGTAGTAGTCTTATAAATCAAATGGAATGTGGGTGTCAAATGTTTTGATCCCCAAGCAAGTTATATTGTTCCAGACATTTGCTAGGTAAAAAGTAGTAAAAGAAAAAAGGAAAAAAGAAAAGAAAAAAGCTAGAATATAAAGGAAAGCTAAAAAATAGTACAGAAAAATAATAAATTAAAAGAAATTATTTACATGAGATTAACCATCTTTTCGAGTAACTGGATTACCTGTTTATATTGGTACAATATTAGAATTTCATATAAAGACCTAAGTCTAATCCTATATTGACAGTTCATATTAGATAAGAAGATTACATAATGAATCCTAAAACAAACTGAACTTTAACTCATTACGCATCTTTTTACTAGTAATACCTTGAATCCTAACTAATATGTAAATATTAGTTTCTTCTATTAAGGATTCATGTTCTGAATATGACTAAATCTTCTAGTTGATTACATGAACTCTTGTTATAATGATTGATTGTTTCATATCTTTCCTCGTTGATTTAGACTCTACTCTACCTTGACTTAGTTAATTTTACTATTATTGATCAATTATAGCCTTTCTTTCTATATTTGGCAGTGAACAATTAGTGTTGTAACATAGTTGATACATGAATGTTTATTTTTTGCATGGATAATACCCCTATATTCCTTTATTTCTTTACTAAATAAAAGAATATTCTTCTATCATAATAACATTGGAACTAATTGAAAAATTGACCATCCTTGACTTGGATAATGAAACACTATTTACTTAAAAGTATCGACCTTGCTTTTAGTGTATTTTTAACATGTCAACCAATCAACTCATTTCAAACAAGCATGATCTAGCAATGTTGTCTTTAACAAAAGTCAATTGTTGCACTTTAATAATATTTATACAAGATTATACTCAATCTTGTCTAGTACTAATCACGAGTGATCCTATCTACCTCGTGTTAACAATTTAAAAGGAGTTTAAGGTTATTTAATGTTAACCATATGATTGGTCTTCTTGGTGTCCAAAACTTAATTTTTTTTGGTAATGTGTATGGTTTCTCCACTTCTTTCCTTACCAATGTGTTTAGGTGATACATTCTTCTAAACTAGGTTTTGGACAATTGTCCTTGTTTCCATCTCTTTTCTTGGTGCATGATTTATATTTATAGTTATTAACTTGATCATCATCCTCGTTGATGTATTTAGATAATTCCTATCATGGAAAATTTTTATGCGTCTTAGTGTTAATTGGTTTTTTAGGCCTAAATATCTTAGTTTGTTGTTGAGTCATAACTAATTTAGCTTTTCCCCTCAAGTCCTCTCTTTTAGAAAGGATGGTATAATATATAAGGCACTTGTATACCTCAAGAAAGTCTATCCTAATTTTTTTTCCCACCTTTTTGGCTTTGGAGTGATCGATATATCTCTTTCTAATACTACCATCTATGACCAATTCTGACATTTGTTATGGTTGATCAAGCCTTACCTTTTGTAATTCTCTTTTATCAATAAGTCTTTTTGGCTTATGGGTGGTTGTTGTTTTTATCACTTTAGAAAAAGGTTTGTTATTCACCTTTATCTTCTTTTCTAGATCTATTTTTTAAGATAGCATAATTATTAGTGTCATATTTTCATAACTCATAGCATTTGCAACACTTCTTCCCCTTGATCTGATCAATAGTAGAAATTGTATGGTTACTGAATACCTTGATTTGCCCCCATCCCATATACTAGTTGGTTGAAATTTTCTTCAATTTTTTTTATATCTAAAAAATATTTTTTATTCTCATTAACCACATTTATAGTCTTTGTATATTTTCTACCAAGCTTCTTAGCCTATTTAGGCTTTCTCAGTATAGTTATCTCAAATGGTCTCCCTCTTTAATTTTTATAACTGAAATTAGCTATCATTGATCTTCCTAAACTCTTTGTAATCTTAATCAATCAATTGATGGGTCATCGTGACCTCATTCAAGTAGCTAATTGGGTAGGTTTTTTTTAATGGCTTCTTTCCTCTTGGTTTTGATAATATCTATTCATAATGAGCAACATCATTTGTCAAGGTATAGTTATCCAAGTAATTGGTTAATTGGTTCCCATTAACCTCCTTTTTTATATTGACCAATATCTCTTCTCAAATGAGTTTAATGCACCTTTATTATGTTATAGGTGTCGTGCACTTGATTTTTAGAGTCCCAAATCAAAAGGCATAACTTTCTATAGACTCTCTCAGATCTTGGACTATCATGGATAAGTTAGTCAATGTAACCTCTATTGATAGAGTTGGTTGGTAGCATAAAGAACTAGTGAAATGTTGTTTTGATCAATGATGAACTAAATAGTCTTTACTTTAAAAATTGGTTTTACTACACCATCACCACATTGATCAATGAGTTTAGAGATAGGCTCCCTTGTTAAATGATTGTCTTCTTTAGAAAACTACTTCAAATCAATAATTTTCATGGCTTGAAATTGGATGTAACTTTTCCATCCATTTGGGATGTAGACATTTGAATGCAAGCCTAAATGTTCGTTCAATTTCTTAACCTGTCTCCTAGGTGTTGGGCTAGCTCAACTTTGTTTATTCCCTTGCTTGTTATTCAATAACATTTCCTTAAGGTATAAAAAGGTTCACTTTACCTTGTTGGAAGGTAGCTTATGGGGCATTGTATTGCATAGGTATAAGATGGGTTGCTTGTTGGTAAAGCTGTAATGCCATATAATTGGCTTGGGGTTACTTGTACATTTGCAAAATGGGTGGCACTTCATTTGTAATTGTGCTTCAATGTTGTTGAGGCTGCAACTATGTTTGTTGCGTAGGCATATTACCCTAAGATATGGTTAGGACCTTACATGCATTTCTAATGAATGGTTTGTGATTGAAAGATACCCTTATACTTCTCCCCCAACCATGTGTGTGATGGATCAATTCTATTTTAGCTTATTCTAAATATGATTGAGTTGATCGATTATAGCCTGCATGGTTTTACTAACCACCACAATGTTGTTGGGGTAAGTCATGTTTGTTGTGTTCTCTATCTCTAACTTGATGGCTCTTAAATTAACCTTAGATAGGTTTATTTACCGATAAAAGACAATCCTTTAAGAGGAGCAATTGGTGGTTGACTAGTATTTGGACATAGTGGTTATGACCATCTCACTACACCATCAATCCCTTGAAAAGGGTATGTAAGAGGTTGTGTTAATTGTGTTGGAACACCATCTTATCCTTTAAAAGCTGGTAAAGCTAATGATATCAAGAGTAGTGGTGAAGGTATAAGATGTATAAGAGCACTATGAATTTGTCTCTGTGTAGCTTTTTGTTTTTTAGAGAAGTTAGACGATGAAAATCCATATTATGGTGTGTCTAATTAAGGTTTATCAATTGGCTTCTGAATTGGAGATTGACTGCCACATTCTTCATGACCGTGTAATTGACCTTAATTATTCACTTGTATTGCATGTTTGTTAGTCATAATAATGACATTTTAATTGATTTCTTTTTAGGTGGCATGGTTACTAGCTAATGGAATAATACTAAATATATTGTCTCACTTGTTATGCTAATTTGTTTATCAATAAGGTTATTTTCTAGATATTATATTGTATGTTCTTTGTTTTTTTCTTTTCAATAAGAAGAAACTTCAATTATAAACTTAATTCCAAGTGAAGATGGTCCAATATTTCAATTCTTAAGAAAGTTATATTGTTCCAAGCGTTTTTCAAGAGAAAAAAAGAGAGTAAATAAACAAGCTAGAATGTAAATATTGTAAATAAAATAGTAAAGGAAAAATTGCATGAAAGCTATAAATTGCATTAAAAAAATTATGTATATGAGATTGTCTATCTTATTCAGCTTTAAATAACCTATTTATATTTGTATAACTCCTAAATCTAATATTATACATCCTTTTCTACTTAGATGAGGAAATTATATAACGAATTATAATACAAACTGAATTCTAATTTATTTCATGTCTTATTTCTAGTAATTATATGAATTCTAACTTAACATGTAAATATCAATTTAATCTATTGAATACCCCTACTCTGAGTAGATATGAATCTCTAATCAATTACACAAACTCTTGTTGTTATAATCGATCATTTCCTTGTCTTTTGTAATCAATCTGGGCTCTTTCTAGATATAAAAATGTTACCCTCTTTCTCCTTGTTTTCATAATGAACAATTAATATTCTTCAATAATCTGATACATTACATATATAAAAGGGCTATGTCACCTATTTTCTTAGATTTGAATAAGGGTTGTTGTTAGATATGGCATCTGCTTCTACTTGGCAATTAGTTATGATCTAGGAACTCTTGAACACGTGCTCCCTACCCACAAGGATTCCTGTTGGCGCTGGGTCCTCTCGACCTTGACCAGAGCCCTCGTTTACTCTTAGCTGCTTACTGTCACCCTACAGACCACCCACGCCGACCTCTTTCTGTTGCTGTTTTGGGCGTGGATCATGATAACAGGGCTTTCTCACCTCTTTTGCTTGACTTGTTCTAGTTGTTCTTGGCATGACTTTTCTATCGGATTTCCAGAGACAGTGCCAAATTTATTGATTGGATGACACATCGACAGGCGCTGGGTCTAAGATTAGCACGTCTTAGGCCTGCTGGATGACCTCCACTCACAAGGCTGAAACAGGAACAAGAATAATCAGCCCCTCCAATAATCAACTTGGGTCCTTTCCCTTTGAAAGACAACGATATAAAATGGATGTCTATGATGTGTGTAATTATGTACCTCTCATTAAGGCATCCATTTTCCTTTTACCTGTCCTACGAACATTCTTTCCTTTCATGATCCTATTCCTTGTAGTAAGGCTACCGTCGTCCTTCAATAATAATCACAGCAATGGTCCCCAAAAGCAGTGCTTATATTAAGTAAAAATAAATAAATAAATAAATAAAGGACTGCTGGTTTTCTTCTCAGTTAAACAGAAGCTACACACTGGTCTATAAACGTGAAGGGGACAGAGATGGGAATCAAGGGAGTTAAAAAAGATCACACGAATTCCATCAAATTTGTTCCTCAGATACATAAACAGTGGTTAAATGATTCAAAACTACATGCATATCAAAGAGGACAAGTGTCTGGGAAAAGGCAGAAGCTTCAGCCATCGAGCAAAATATTTCCCTCTTTGTAACTCAAGGTCTTCTCCTATGCACAGGCCAAATCAGGTTAAAAAAACTGCTAGCAGAGAAATCATATTTCCTGAGTCCAAATCTTCACGGTCTTGTCATTGCCCAGTGCACCAGATGCAATAATATTTTGGGTGGGATGACATGCTACTGATATAACTGTATCTGTGTGACCTTCCAATTTCTGCACTATTTTCCTGCTTTGAAGCTCCCACAGGTATACACAACTATCCTCCGAACCACCAACAATGTACTTTCCATTTGTTATGGAAAAGGTGGGCGAAATACAGAATTTTGTATTGACATGCCCAGTGTATGTCTTCAGAAATTTCCCAGTTGAAAAATTCCAAAGCCTCTGCAAGTGTATCATAGCAGATCCAGGTGAGAGATCATCTAGGAAATGAAAAACACCAGAAAAAGAAAGACTGGACCCTCCAAAATAAAACTAAAATGCTTAGTTCTCTGGAACAACAAGCTATCAAATGAACTTTATGTGTTCTAATTATTTGCCCTCGTATATAAAATAATAAATGAACACGAGATATATGTACAAATATAAATTCAAGAACAGGAATACTCAATGAGCTTTGTTAAAAGAACAAAATATCATCATGGAACCCAATTTAATGGGTTATTCTGCAAATTTCCACTTAATTATACACAAAACCTCTAGGATCCAGCAGTGATCCCAAGAAGTGAACTGTTAAGACACATGTCCATGAGATACACATCAAAACGGTAAACAAAAGCAGAGAAAAAGGATCACCAGTTAACAAATAAGCAGATAAAATTCCTCGCCAAAGAACCTAAATGTTGCACAGACAACTTCATAACATAAAAATCTCCATTTCATGGGCATAGGTCATGACGTATAACAAGAAAGGAAGGGGAAAAGTTAAGGATGATAATGCTATGTATTATCTGCACATTTTTATTCAAGACAGCAAAATTGCAGCCATAAAAAAAACGCTTACAACAATTTCAACTGCATTCCTACGAAAGCATATGAAAACAGGCATAGTTTTCCACCAAGACAAGTAATTTACACATAAACTACATAAGTTGATCAATATTGAAAACTATCAACCATTACCAACACCAATACATGAAAATAGCATCCTAATAAAACCAACTCAATGACATATAAACTTTACTCCTTAAAATGAACGTACCAAATTGTTATCCAAGGTGCCAACAAGAATGAACTTTCCATTAGGCGAAAACTTGACGAAGGAAACAGGTGGGTTTTCATCATCAATCAAGGTCTTGATACAATGACCAGTCCCAGCGTCCCAAATTCTACACAATCCATCATAACTACTCGATACAATAAGCGAACCATCTCTATTAAAATCGACAGCTGTGACTGGATCCGAATGGGCAGGTAATACCTTCAAACACTTGCCACTCTTCACATCCCAAATTCTAACAGTCTCATCAAAAGAACCCGAAACAATCATATTCGATTGCGGGTTAAAATTGACGCAAAACACATAATTAGTGTGCCCATGAAGGGTTTTGATTGTGTGCCCTGTTGTGACGTCCCATAGGCGGAGGGTTTTATCGTCGGATGCAGAGACAATGAAGCGGGAATCAGAGGAGAAGGCGAGGTCGGAGACGCCTTGCTCGTGCCCGTGGAAGTCATGGAGATGAGTGATTGGAGATGTAGGAGGATTAGAAAGGGAGATGGAATACGTTCTGAGGGTTTTGTCAGCGGAGGAAGAGCCGAGGAGACGGCCATCGGCGGAGAATTTGACGGATGATATGGGGGATTTGTGGCCTGTTAGGGTTTGGGTTAGGGTGTAAGGTTTGTAGGATTCGGTTGGGGCTGACATTTGCCTTTTCTTTTCAAAGGGTTTATTAGCGTTTAGCCTTTATTTGGCCTTTAGGAGGGAGAACTGGAGAGGGGGAGGGGGAGGGAGAGGGGGAGAGGGTCCTAGACACTCCACAGATGTTCCGACATGCTTCTTGATGAAAGCCTTTTTTGGCCTTTATTGATCTCGTAATTGGCATTTTTTTTTAATGCTGTTTTACTGATTTATTTTTTATATAAATAAATTAATATTTTAATATATTTTCTTAATCAATTTTATAATTTAAAAAAGCGGGTCAATTCGTATTTCTAATAAATTTAAATTTAAAAAAATTAATTTTTTTATATTTTGGATCGTTTTGATACATTAATCTTAAAAATAATTTTTTAAAAATAAAAAAAAAATTATTTTGATATATTTTAAAATGAAAAATATCATTATAATAATGGGTGTAGATTGTGAGTTTGAATCTTGTTGACAATTGTATTTTCTTTTTATTGACATACATGGTGTTGTTTATTATTATTATTTATAAAAAAAATTAATTTTTTTATCTAGCACTCTAAAAAAAATTGATTAGATTTATTTACTTTTTAGTTTTGATATGATTTTCAAATACTATTATAATTTTTTATTTGAATTTTGATATTTTTAAATTATTATATATTTGATATAAAAATAATAATACTAATAATAAATTAGTCATGAAAATTCAATTCAAAATTTTTTTTCTTAAAGTTTTTAAATAGATTTTATCACTCTTATATGATGTTTTTAGCATTAATTCAATCACACAAAAATAATTTATTATAATAAAAAGCCTTATATTTTCTAAGAAAAACAAGAGATACATTTAATAAAAAAAATTATCCTAATTAAAAAAGAATTAAAACAACTATAGTTTTTTGTTTAATAATAGGACCAATGATGTAGTATTTACCATTAGAGATTCATATTTTCAGTGTTGTCCCTCCACTAAATTTTTTATAATGTAGTTCAGCCATTTACTTTCCATTCATCAGTTTATTACACTTGCTTGGCCTCATATATATGTTATATAAAGTGTGATTGTGTCATAGGGTGGCTGCATTATTTTTTTTGTTAAATATTGTGAAGTGATTTTTACTTCATAATTAATAATAATATTTATTTCATCAAACTAATTATGAATAAATTATAAGATTTTTCTTGGAATTGATTTCATAAATTTAATTTGAATGCGCTAAATTACAAATGCAACTAACATTTGCTGATGTCAAAGTGAAAAAAACTATATGCTCATGTATGAGCCTACTTAGCATCTTCAAAGATGAAGAGGGAGGGAAAGTTTAAAGAGAAAAAAATAGTTAAAATTTTCTTTCTACTTTATGATTTTCCTAAAAAAAAAAAGACATATAAGAATGACTCTTCATTTTGAATAAAGAGATTTTGCATCCTATATAGATGTCCTCTTCGAGACACAAAATTAATAGATAAAAATCATTCTAATAGTTTTTTTGTTTACTCTCCATAGAGCTCTCTTATTCATATATTTCTCCCAAATGATTACATTACCTCCTAACTACTTATAATATATTTGAAAACAAGGTTCTATCTTGTTAAATTAATGGAATAAAGAATGAGAAGAAAATGCTTTATGATGTTTTTATTGTTCAAAACATGTTAAAAAACATCTTAAAATGATAATAATTGATTCGAATATTAGCTAACTTTATATGCAAAAGTTAAAATTTCAAATAGCTAGATGACTCTATTTATATTGATACATTGTTTAAAATACATCTAAACATACAATTCTAATCCTATATAGGTATTTCATAAAATAAGGTATATTAAATTCTAATACAAACTAAATTTTTTATTTGCAGATAATGACATAAATTACTAACTAAGCTACACCACTTTGTCATTTTAACCTGTTAAAGACTTATGCTCCGTGTAGGATTGAAACTTTTGATCATTAGCTTGAACTTAAACTCCTACAAATAATTACTTTTTTTTATCGATCACGACTCTTGATCATCTAGTTAATTATTTTTTAGTTCTCCTAGTTGACTTGGACTTTTTAAACTTGGTCGATTTTATTGTCCACAATCTATTCATCCTTTCTTTCCTATTTAAAATGTGAACAATTATTGTTCTTTTTTGGTCAACACATGAATATTTATTTTTGGTGTAAATGGACTCGTTGATGAGTTGCAAGTTTTAGCATCCAAACTCAAAAAAAAAATAAACATTAAAGTTTCTAAACCTTTGTAAATGGCTACACTTATTATAAAGTTTCTACCAACGTGGAGTAACTATAGAAAGAAACTCATACATTCAGATGAAGATATTAATGTGGATTAACTCTTAAAGTACACTTAAATTGAGAAAGAAACTAGTATTTATCCATGAGAATATAAGTAATCTTGAGAATGGTAACAAAGTTAATGTTGTTTAAAATGGATCCAAGAGCAAAAACAAGTTTCAAAAGAGAAAGTTTGTTGATTTTGACAAATCTAACAATATCAACAATAATGTTGGCCCCTCTAACAACTTCAAGAAAAAATAAAGTTGTTTTCATTATGGAAAAGAAAGGGCACATTAAGAAAGATTACAAGTTTACAAGAAGTGCAAGTTCAAAAAAACCCCAACAAAGCAATTATAATCTACAAAGAAAAGGAATAATTTGAGGTCATGGTGATCAAAATGCATATTAGCATGATCTTTAAAATTAACATGGCAACTAACACCGTATCGTTTAATTGGTGGTATCATTTCATTGCTATTGTTCATATTTTCAATGATAAAACTCAATTCAAAGAGTTTGAAGATGCTATAAAAGATCAACATGTTGTGATGGGAAATAATGCTAAAGAAAAGGTTACATGAAAAGAAATATTGGAGCTTTCTTTCACTTTTGCAAAGAAAATCGACTTTAGTTAATGTTTTTATATTCCTAAAATTAAGAAAAATCTTATATCTACAACTAGGTTGTGTCTGAAAGGAATTAAAGTAGTGTTAGAGGCTAAAAAGTTGATCTTGTCCAAAATAAGGTGTTTATTGGGAAGAACTATTCTTCTAATGGAATTTTCAAGCTTAGTATATTAGTAATAAGAGCAATGTTTATGTTTATATTGCTGAATCTTTTTCATTATAGCATAATCATTTAGCACATGTTAGTTTTAGAACTTTAATGTTTATGTCTAAGCAAGGAATGACTTCTTATAATTATGAAACTTGTTGATAAAAATCAATAAGCATCACCAAAAGATCATTTAAAGGTGTCAATTGGGCCATTACAATGTCTATAATTAAAAAGATTAAAGAAGAATTTTATGGGCTAAGTTAAGATGTTTGGGTTAAAAAATTATAAATATGCTAGACTAAACATTTGTATATTGTTTGAGCCATATATAAAGTTATAAATGGAATTCTCCTGCTATTCTAGTTGGGATGAAAATTAGATATCTTAAGATTTCCATCCATATATGGTAGGCTCAATAATTTGTCCGGACAAGAGAAAACAATATATTTGAAGTTAGGCTTAAAATCTATCAGCAAATAAGGAAAGTCGAAAAACAACTATTTTCTATATAATTTGTGGATTCATATAAGACAAGGATTTAATTACATGTGGAATTCTTATTTTACAATGATTTCTTATTTTCAAGAAGATCAATTATGCAGAAATCCTTATTTTGCAAGGATTTCTTATGCAGCAACAATCCTTATTATTTAAGGACATTAGAGGCGGTTTTTGGGCTTATTTTTCATAATACACAATTTTACACAAATAAGAATAACTTTTGATTTGACCGTTGGATAGAGATAAAAATTTTTCAAACTATTTTAAAGGCCTTGTTTTATGTATTGTTAAAATTTTATAGCAATCATCATCTAGAAGACTTTGCTAAGCATAGAAGCTACTATACAAGAATTGTATTGTTTTCTTAGTTGGTTTATGATGTTTTTTTAAGAACTTTTTTTATCAACTTTCTGACATTGTTTAAAATGATTTACCTAGTATAAATAGTGTTGTTTAACTTGTATTTAGGTTATTTTTAGAAGAGATTGAATTATTTCAAAATAATATTTTTTATGTGGTGAGATCGCTCATACTTTTGGTTCTTCATTAAACTTTTCTTGGACTTATCTAACATCAACTATTTTTATGAGATTCTTCCTTTATACTTCCAGCTCATGATTCATTATAATCATAGAGATGGGGTTGTTTTTCATCCAATAATTTTGATGTGTTGGTTTAGGTGATTAATGTGTAAGATTCTTTATCGTAATTTAATTTTAGGTTTCTTAGGTTGTTTTTTTCTTACATATGGGTTCAAGAGTTTTTACCCTTCAGGTTTGCATCAGTTGATATCAAAGTAAAACTTTGAAATCAGGTTATATTTATCTATCTGAAATTTTCTATGTTATTTATTTGTTTTTTTAGTCTTGATTTTTGTGTAAATAATATACAAAAAAAAGAAAAAAAAAAGAAATCACAGATTAAGTTTTTGCTGCAAACATTAAATTTGCATAAAATTGAATTTAGGATTCTTAAGAAATTTTCAATTCATATCAATTTGAATCTGATTATTTGATATTGGTTTTGGATTATTTGAAGTCTACTTTGGTTTTGGGTTTCGTAAAGTTATTTTTGAATTTCATTTCATTTTGTATTTGTTTTTGTTTTCATATTCATCTTTGTTTTGTTTTTGTATTTGTTTTTATTTTCATTTCATATTCATTTCAATTTTGTTGTTGTATTCCTTTTTGTTATCATCTCTTTCTTTCTTTCTTTTATTGTTGTGCGTCTTGAATTATATTGGTTGGATGCAACAAAACTAAAATTATTGGTTGCTTTTTTATTGGTTCCTTAAAGAACTAAAAAGGAAAGCACGAGAGGTAAAAGATGAAAAGATGACCGTATTATCGTGAAATGCTAAAATTGAGTGAAACACGAGTTGAGTGAAATCATTTTTAGTGTACACACATGAGAGAGTGAGGATATAGGTTTTTACTACTAACATAAAATTTCAGATTTCAACAATGTCTTTCAAAAACATATCATCACTTGTGAAGAAGAGGGAAAGCCTGTTTTTTATGTTACAGGCTATGCAACTGCAATTTCAGAGGAAGGATGTAAGGTTTGGTGAGGTTTTTTTATAGCTTGGGTAAACAAAATATCATGATTTATAATTTGTAAGAGAGACAATCCTAAATGGTATCTAATACAAGGAGGTAAGAGACGCTAAGACTCCAGGTGGTGAAGGTTGAGGATAAAAAAAAAATTGTAAGAGATTCGTCAAGGTAAATAAGGATGAACAACTTATGATGCTTATTGCAGAAAATAAATATACTACTTGATGCATTAGTAACAAGGATAAGAAGTTCTGGCTTTTAATGCCTTCGTAGCCTTTATACAAATTTGGGAGAGAGCATATTGGACCTTAGTATGGAATTTTAATCCATGGCCAAAGAATTCATGTGCATGTTCATATATATGGAAGCAAAAAAATTCTAGTAAGGAATGTGACTTTTAACAATATATCAGTAGGGTTAACTTATAAGAAAATATTGGTCGAGATGAAAGAATTTGGTGAGTTGGTTAAGAGGAGAGAAAGAAAAGAGGAGATAATAAGCAATTAAAAGTGCATTTTTATTAAACTTTTATATTATCATATTATACTTAAAGTATCATTAAATTTCCTAACTTAAATATGTTTTATAATTACAAGTCTTATAATATAAGATATCTTTAATTTATGATAAATGTTCAGTTGTAAATATAGATTTGTAAAGTAAGTATATCTCACAATCCAGAAAACTTATTGATATGTTTAGTTGTTGAAATTTAGGATTATGTGAAGAGACAAATAGAGGGTTATGCTTAGAGAAGAAATCTTAGTTGGATTGGTACTATTCAAAACCATTTATTTTTAGTTTATAACCAGAGCTATCAACCTCAAATTCATGTTTGGTTTAACTTGATGGAAAGTTAAGATATAGACTTAAAATATTAATGAAGAGCTCAAGACTCAATACTATCATTTATAAGTTCAGATCTTAGTAACAAAAAAAGAGTCTGAATTTGTCTTGTATCCTAGACTTTTTTCGGTGTTCAACCTATATCTAGAGTTTAAGAAGATCAAATAAGCCCATTTTTTTTTGTTTGGAAAGATGAGACAATTATATATAACTATCATGGAAACCATTTATCCAGATTATGATGTTATCGTTACATTTTATCCAACAATCAAATCAATAGTTAGCCACCACATCCATAGTTCTAAATTTTTACCTTTAAAAGGAGGCATTTTTCATATATATAGACATCTTGGTTTTTAGATCAAAATCCATGCTCTTGCTTGCTTTCTTTGTATTTTTATAATATTCAAATTTTATTTCATGTTATATTCTCATTAATTTCTTGTTTATACTTATCATTTTCTTTATTAAACTTAGTTAATTTATATCATAGCTATGTTCTTATCTTGTTTATTTATGTGTTTTTTAATTTAATTATGTTTAGTTAAATCTATTTTTGGCAAGGTGAAAATGTTATACTAATGATGTAAGAATAAGTATGGTACAAATTCAACATGGATTTTAATGTTTAAATTTAAAAAAGTTTGTTATTAACATGTATTATAGTTATTATCTTAATCAATCTTAATATCATCCATGTTAAGTGGTGAGTCTTGATTCATGGTGTGTAATCCTTGACATAACGAATCCTTTATACTTCCATAGCCTACCGCACGGAGAACCAATACTTGTGCTATGAAAGCATCTTGATTTGTTATTAACATAAGTTAACATCGTGAATACTTTACAACATATACAAGTGTTGGCATTACTCAAATAAGATAATTAAAGATAATTAATACGACCATGTTAATAACTTAAAAATGATCCATTAATGAGAAATCATCTGATTGGAACCTTCTTTGTGTGTGGTTTCCAGTTGAATAATAGAAAGAGTGTGGACTATACTTATTTGAAATACCATTAGTAGATCCTGTAACCTTGATAATTGTTTTATCTTTGTTAAATCTTTATATTAATATCACATCTTTTACATCTCTTTAACTTTGTTTCTTTTATTATTTGTGGTTTCGTATTCTTAACCTTCTTATGGATTGACCCTGGTCTTTCAGGTTTATTTATTACTTTGATACTCCTGCACTTAAGAAAATGCATCAATTATTTGATCGTGTCAAGTTTTTAATGTCATTGCTGGTAAGGTAAGTTAGTGTATAAACTATAAACTTTATTTTTATTTTTCTTTTAACTTTTAACTTTTTTATGTTTTTATTTTTGTTTTTCTTTCTTTCTAAACTTGCATGAAATTTTGGTCACACACAACAAGTGAAATAATTTCTAGGAAATCTTCATCTTTTTTAGAAAACATGAGATCTTTTATAATTATGAGGATGTATTTCTCACAAATGGTATTCCTATTGATGATTCGAGGATGAATCCTTTTAAGAAGATAGGGAATGATGAGAATCAGTGAGCATCACCAAACGATCAATTAGAGTTACCAATTGAGCTTATTACAAGGTCTAAAACAAAAAAGATCAAAGAGTAATTTATTGGGTCAAGATGTTTAGGTTAAAAAGTTACAAATCTACCACATTGAACTTTTGTATACTGTTTGGGCTATATTTGAAAATATAAATGGGATTTTGTTATGATTCTAGTTGGGATGGAAACTAGACATCTCAAGATTCACATACATATATGGAATGCTCAGTAACTTATCAGAATGAGAGAACGATGTGCTTGAATTCATGCTTGAAATCTACAAGAAAATAAGAAAAGTAAAAAAATGATTATTTTTCATATGATTTGTGGATTTTTACAAGGTAAAGATTTAATGACATGTTAAATATTTATTTTACATGGATTCCTCATTTGGCAAGATTTCTTATGCAACAACAATTGTTATTATTTAAGGATATTAAAGGTGGTTTTTTGGCTTATTTTTCACAGTGCATAGTTTTATACTAATAATAACTTTTGATCCAACTATTGGATCGAGTTGAATGTTTTCTAGATGATTCTAAAGGCTTTGTTTTATATAGGATTTATATTTTGTAGTGATCAAACATGAAGAAGATCTTGTGATAAATCATAAAAGCTACTATGCAGGAATTGCATTATTTTCCTAATTGTTTTAGGATGTTTTATATAGAATTCTTTTGTTAACTTTTCAGAATAGTTTAAGAAATTTTGTTTGGTATAAATAGGGTTATTTATCTTGTATTTAGATTTTTTTTTGGAAAAGATTTAATAATTTCATAAAAGTATTTTGTGTGGCAAGGTTGCTCATACTTTTGGTTTTTTATTGAACTTTTCTTGGACTTATCAAAGATAAATTGATTTTGTGGTGTTCTTCCTATATAATTTCATTTTGTGATTTATTATAATCATAGGGTTGGGGTTCTTTTTCATCCAATAACTTTGGTGTCTTGGTTTAGATAATCATTATGTCGAGTTCTTTATCGTAATCTAATTTTCGTTTTCTTGGGTTGTTTTTTTTTTTATGTATTGATTCAAGAGTTCTTACTCTCTAGGTTCACATCACTTATGATAAATGTAAAATTTTTATATAAGTACAAAATGACTAAGAAAAAATTTTCAAGTGTTGAAAAGATAATTATTTTCTTGATTTAGTTCATTATGATATTTTTTTTTAATTTCAATGGCATTTTAACCAATGGTGGCAATATGTATTTTATTACTTTCATTGATGATAACTTTAGGCATTTATAATTTTTAATCTTTATAAATTTGAAGTTTGAAACAAAATAGAAAGGAGTATCAAATTCTTAACAAATGATATAGGAAATTAATATTTCTCTATGAAGTTTTGTTCCAATTATAAAGAAAATAGAATTGTATATCGAGTAAGAATTGTATTTTAACCAATGGTGACAATACGTATTTTATTACTTTTATTGATGATAACTTTAGGCATTTATAATGTTTAATCTTTATAAATTTGAAGTTGGAAACAAAATAGAGAGGAGTATCAAATGATTAACAAATGATACAAGAGATTAATATTTCTCTATGAAGTTTTATTCCAATTATAAAGAAAATAGAATTGTATATCGAGTAATGGTTACACCAAAAAACCATAGTGTCCTAGACATACCCCAATAATAAAATGGTTTGATGGGAAAAAAAAATAAGACATTGGTTGAAATGGTAAATGTTATGATTCTCTATGCTAAATTTTCAATAAATTTGCCAGGAGAGGATTCGCTAAAAGCTTGTCATATACATAATAGAATATCTTATAGAAAAACTAAAATTACTTTAAATAATGAATTTATTTATCTTATTATAGAGTATCTATTACAGGGAGGACAAAGTTGAGATCATGATCCAATAAAATTATTTTTATGGGATATGTTAAAAATTCAAAATCTTATGGACTATTAAATATTGATTCTAATTTATCGCATAATTGAAATATGTTAAGTTTATTGAAGATAAATACTTCAGTGATTTTGATAATGATATATAGTTGGAAAAGACATAAAATACAAATACAAGTTTTGAAAATTTAAGAAACAATGATAAAAATTAATGTCTCATATAGTAAAATCAAATGAAGACATAGGGAAAAGGTACAAAAATAATCTCATCCTAATTGTATTTATACATAAATAATTTGTCTTGTGAAAGGGAATTGTAAAACTATGGTTAAAAAAATTCCTAAGTTATTATTAGTTAAAGATGATCCTATGACTTTTGGTGAAGCAATTACATCCAAAGAAGCTGTTTTCTAGAAAGAAGCAATTAGAGAAGAAATGAATTCTATTTTTCTTACAGCACATCATGATTGTTGACTTGCCTTTAGGATAAAAACCAATTAGTTGTAAATGGAGAATCAAATACAATATAAATGGATTTATAAAAACCTTTAAGGCTAAGTTAGTAGTTAAATGGTTCAGACAAAGTGAATGTCTTAGTTTTATTCCATACAAATGCTAAAATAACCTCTATAAGAATGTTATTTACTTTAGCTTATTTATATAATTTGCATATTCATCAAATGAATGTTAAGTTTACATTCTTGAATGTTGATTTATATGAAGAGATATACATGAAACAACTTGAGGATGTTACATTAATTAGAAATGAAAACAAAATGTGTAAATTTACAAAATCTTTATATGAGTTAAAGCAAGCATTGATAATGGCATGAAAAGTTTGAATCGATGATCTTATAAGATGATTTCAAATATATTAAAGTATATAAGAAGAAAAAAAGGGATTAGGCATACATAAGAGTTAGTTCCAAGCAAGGAGAGGCTGCTATGGTGGTAGAAATATTGTCATGTTGACAGTGCATTGTTTTTAGGGTGGTTTTTCTCATGTTTATTTGGTTTCTTTCTTTCTCTTTGGTTTTTGCTTTCTTTTCCTTTCCTTTTCTTTCTCTCTTCTTCTATTCCCTCTATAATTTCCCAGTTCAAACTAACCGCATTTCTAACCTAAAATAATTCTCTCAACTCAAACTATATTTTTCTTATCTCTCTTTATCTTGGCATTTCATCTCTCTAAGTTGGCTCTCATTGTTTCTTGGATTTCTCTCTTTTTACATGTAAGGATAAAGCTCCTATTACCTTTTTTGGTGAAATGATCATTATCATTTCTCCCTTAGGTCAATCTCAACACATTCACCTTAGTTGTACCATTTGGCCAAGCATGTTTAAACATTGGTCTCTTTGCACCAATCTTGCAGTAGATTTTGAATGTCAGATCATGTTTTTTTTTTCTAAGAAAATAGTACACATGTAGGAGAGGAGAATAGTGTATTTGTTATATGTTTTAATGAGGTATTGGACTGAGAAAATAGTGGCTAAAATCAAGTTAAAAGACAAAAAAAAAAAAAACAAGAAATAAAGCTAAAATTGTAGATATGCATGGTGAAGAAGAAGGGTCTATTTTGGCATGCATGCCTACACAACATTGTTTTGGGCTACAACTTTTTTTTTTTTAATTCAAGTATGACATGAATTTTGATGCCTTTTCTCTTAATTTTGATACCTTTTTAAACTTCATCATTGGACGACCATAGATCATTGCCCATAAAATTTCCATAAGCCTATAAGTAGCAAACAAATAGAAAAGAAAAAAAAGGAGAAAAAGTGAGTAAAATTAGAGATCCAAACCTATTTTGATAATGGCTTTCAATTTAGTTTTCACAAGGGAATGAATAAAATTTTAGTGTGTAATGGTTTTGAAGTTTTTGTGCAAAATACCTAAGCAAAACCCATTTTTTTATAGAGGTAGGAATTCCAATTTATCATTCACAGTGTTGTTTGAGAGTATAGTAGCGGTTATTTTTCAAAATGCTTTCACTTGAAAATACATTAAAATAATATTTTTTTATTTAAAAAAAATATTTTTAACATTAATATATCAAAATGATCAATGACATCAGCACGTCAAAACAATTTGAAAAAACTAAAAAAATAATTTGAAGAAAAAAATAAAAATACTTTAAATTTTTTAAAAGCATTTTTAAAAAGCAAAAACAAACTAACTAAAAATCAGTTTATGAAAATGGAGGTTGGAATTACGAGTCAAAATTGTGAACGAGTTGCAAGAAAAAATAATTGAAAAAGGAGAAACTAAAAAAATACAATAATTAAAAACTCAAAACCTTAGTAGAGATGTCCCAAACTCTAATGCAAAATCTCTGTTTTCCCATCTCAAAACGCATTAGCCATGCCTGCCTACGCAACCCCCCCTACTATTCCATTATGTGCTAAACCACCACAAATGCCAATTTATTCAATGAACCCTCAGTTGAAGCTGAAACAATTTTGTTTCCGTCGTACACAAAACCTACAGAAAATTCTTTTATTGGCAATGAAAATCCTTCTTGTTTTATACCTCCATTCTTTTTTTGAATTTTGCCTATCCTCAATAAATTGACAATTTGATCGTCAAATTGGAATAGAAGCTGCAATAAAAATTATTGAAAGTGATATTGTGAATTGCTAAACTGAAAATCCTAGGCATTTTAATATATTTTATAATCTTTAAAATTTTGGGCGTTTCTTCTTAGTTTGCAAGAATTTTCTATCCATAAATGGATAAAAAAAAAAAAACCAAAATTGAATCATTTCATTTTCTTTTTAGTTTTGCATCATACATACAGAAGTGGAAAATATTTCCAGAAATAATTCAATATGATTGTTTATTTATATATTCCCAAGAACATTTTTCACCGAAAAAAGGGGAGAGAAACATTGCTTATAAAGATTTTTTTTTTTTTTTGGTTAATGATAAATTCTCATCAAATTACATTAGTTTCTGTTAGGAATCCAAAGCGATCTCTATCCACCAAAAAAGCATTTCACTATTATTACTAAATTACTAACATCATCTAAAATTGAAACATGTTTGAAATCAACGAGAATAAGAATCCAAACCAAGGGCTCGACGACTGTCATGAAAACAGCTCATCGGTGGCTCAGTTTGCGCTTCTTCGCCAGCTTTCTCTTCCATTCTCGTCGCTCTTCTTCTCCTATCAAGCGGAGTTGCTCCTCATCTTCCTCTCGTACGATTCTGGCACTGTATATCGAAATAAAGAGGGATGTTAGAGCAGGCACATCATCAGTATTCTCCTTCGTGGTTTCCTCCCCACTCCCCCAAAGCATGTATACGATTGACCCACACATGCTCAATAAAAAAGCACACATGAAAGATCTTGATTAAAACTAAACGATGGGAGATGTTAGAAGGAGAACAGAATCAGTAGTCACAATACAGAAAAAAAAAATTCGAAAACAAATTTCAGTTGACATTCTCATATAAAATTACTTAATGATTCTAACCTTCTCTTCTCTTCCTTCATGATATCATCAAAATTTGCCCCCATGTTGCTATCATCATCGTCGTCGTCATAATTACCATGATGTTTATTTCTGCAGAGAAAATAGCAACCATTCATAGCAAAGAAATTACCTCAAACCATCTTATCAAGATCACATGAAATCATCACCAAAAAACCAGGCACATAAGCTGACCAATCAAATTCAATTTATTATGAATCCAAAACTAAATCAACCAAAACCCTATCTCAGATTGATAGCCTCGAATCATTCTTACCGCACTCCTTGACAATTAGAGGGCATGATTCAGTCATATTGACAATAAGAAGCTCCCTTAGTCCAGAGATAACTACTCGAGGAAAAATATGAATCATGCAGAAAGATTATTCAACAAAAATAAAGGCACTTCAACAACTGAAATGAAAGAGAGTATGTCAGAGGGCAGAAGTAGCAGCAGCAGCAGCAGCTTTACCCAATCATTTTTCTGAGCATTTCGAAAGCATCCACGTCATCATCGGAGCACACATCGGGGAATGGTCTGACAGGCTTTTTCTTCAGGCGATTATCCGGTAACAATACATGAGATGAACCTTGCTTGACTGGCTTATTTATCTGTTAATATTCCAGGCAGAAAGTACGAGATACAGAAACATTTAACATCGATTATGTTGCCATAACTATTTAAATGTAGAGGATGGCTCAAACATGAGGTTTTGGAGATGCCAGTGGCTGTTTTGGTATCATTTTAGCCTTGTTGGGTTCTTGTGATCCTTTTCTCTGTTCCAATTGTTGCTTTGGAACAGACGGTTTTGAAGGGAGAGGTTTGTGTACAGCAGGCAGGATTTTCTTAGCACTTGGTGCCATGGCCTTCTTCTGCATAATGGAAACAGGTGTCTTTGAAGGCAAGCATTTTGACCCTGCAGGCCGGCCAGGCCCAGTCCCGTTGTTGCTACCTAGCTGCCTTTTTGAGTTCATCAATGTTGCATCAGGTTTATTAGCAGAAGTTGGCTTTTGCAATCCTACTTTAGAATGCATTTGGCCATTCCTGAAAACTGACTTCCTTTCTTCATGACTGCCATGAATATTTCTGCCACTATTGCTAGATGGTTGTTTGCTCTTTTGTTGCACTTGAGCAGATCCCGCCTCTTGAACATCAGCAAAAACCCTGTATAAGTTTCCTCAATAAAAATTGCATGTAACTAATCTAAATAACCAAATTGCAAACTAAAGTTGCAAGATACCGGAATTCAGAGCAGAGAAACTTTGATAGGCAGGTTCTTTTGTAGGAGCTGGAAGCTCAGCATCATCTGTTAACAAGAAGGAATAATCTCTTGTATCCTTGAGTTTTTGGACTTTTGTTTTTAGCTGCACATTAATTGAAAAATATTTTCAGTGGTCACTCCGAAAAGAAGGAGAAAAGAAAAGAGCTGCTCAGAATACCTCATTTTTTAGTTTTGGTGCATGTCTATGTCCTCCATTTTTGGAACCTGTGGCAGTTGAAGAGAAGCTCCTTTTGTTCTGCAACACCAAACACGATTGCAAAGGTAAGATCTCCATCTGAAATATATTAGCCGCTGTTTGCAGCATCTTCACTCCAACATGGTAACAAGTCAAATTCACAACAGCACTTGCAGTTGCAGATCACTAAAGAAAAGCAGTCTCAAATCAACAAAACCCACAACCAAAAAGCTAAGAGAACAAACCACACAAACCATGACACAAAATTTCAGATTAGATCACACAGATACTATCAAGGTTATGGATTTCTGTCAAAATATTCATTTCACTCAATACCAAGGTCCATTTCAAGTTGTAAGTTTGCCATTCTTTTCATGAAAAAACTAAGTTAACCAAATTGACATTCCTAGAAAATTCAAGATGTTACAGTAATTGAACTGGTTCCAAGAATAATAGTATAGTACTATACTAATTTCTAGTATCAGAGACACCCTTTTCTAATAAAAGCAGTTCCGTATCGCTACCTGTGGGGCTAGCACACACCATGAGTAGGGAAAATTATCTATTTGTAAATT